>Ga0268278_1000047_pt1 | contig 97756 bp, 89 predicted proteins | sample saktaG_3_FD_190135 | JGI IMG/M metagenome (GOLD analysis project Ga0268278, IMG submission 190135) | Saline water microbial communities from Sakinaw Lake, British Columbia, Canada - sak_2010_1_5_55m | ecosystem: Environmental > Aquatic > Non-marine Saline and Alkaline > Saline ...
AATCACTGATTAATTTTTCAATAATTAATGATGGTGAAGCATTTAAGCTCTTTAATTGTCCAATGTTGATATCTGTATCAATTGTTGAAACAGGATCAGCAGGATCACCAAGAATTGATAATACACCAAGCATATCAGTGATTTCTTGATCACTCAAGCGATCTGTGTATGTTGTATTATATGCATCAGCGGGAATCTTAGGTGCTGTAATCATTGTAATAATAGAATCAGAGATAATAAATTTAATAATTGATGAACCTGTTGGACTTGTGTTAAGGCTTTGTGCTTGCCCAATGGTTACATCTGTGCTCACTGAAGAAACCAAGACGGCATCAGCATCACCTGGGTTAACTGCTCCTGCTAATATTTCTAGTGCAAGAATCATTTCATCAACTTCTGCTGCTTTTAAGTTGTTTCCAGGTGTATCTGATAGATATGCATCATCAGGTACATTAGCTAAACCAACAGCATCTATGATTGAATCTGAGATTAATTTTTCTGTAATTAAGGATGTTAAATCATTTAAGCCTTTAACTTGACCAATTGTAACATCTGTTCCAATTGCTGAAACTAACAATGCATCGTTACCATCGGCTAATATATCTACTGCATCGATCATTGCAACTATTTCGGAATCAGTTAAGCGATCTGCTGGATCACTACTGCGATATGCGTCTACAGGAATATCTCCTGCACCAATCATATCAACAACTGCATCTGAAACAATTTGTTTAATAATAACTGAATCATTCGTCTTAAGTTGTTGTGTCTGTCCATTTGTAACAGTCGTGCTTACTGAAGCAACTAAAACATCATCCACTTCATCTTCTGGATCACCAGCAACTTTTCCTGCAAGAATTTCTAATGCAAGAATCATTTCATCAATTTCTACTGGTTTCAAATTATTACCAGGAGTATCTAATAGATAAGCATCATCAGGTACATTAGCCAAACCAACAGCATCAATCACTGCATCTGAAATCAATTTAGTTGTAATTGATGAGGTAAGTTCATTCAAATCTTTAACCTGCCCAATTGTTACATCAGTTGAAATACTAGTAACAGGTAAGTTTTGATCCCCATTAGCAAGAACTTCAATCGCATCAATCATTGAATCGATTTCAGTATCGGTTAATCTCTTTAATGGATCACTATCTATATGTGCGTCATTGGGAATCTTGCCTGCATCAGTTGGATCGATAGCATCAATTATCGCATCTGATAATAATTGTTTGACAATATAGGAAGGCGTGCCCTTAAAGGCGACTGCTTGCCCTACATTAACATCTGTAGATATTGCTGTGACTAATACAGTATCTTCGCCTAAAATATCTAAGGCATCAATCATTGCATCTATTTCAGTATCAGTTAATCTATTTAATGGATCTGATCCAATATAGGATTCGTCTGGTACTTTAGCAGCTCCAATTGTATCAACAACTGCATCAGAAACTAATTGTTTAATAATATAGGATTGAGTTCCTTTGAATTCTTTGACCTGTCCTACGGTAACATCTGTCGTAATTGCTGAGACTAAAACTAAATCGTCATGACCTGATAAAGTATCTAAAGCATCAATCATAGCTGTAATTTCAGTATCAGTCAATCTATTTGTTGATAAGCCACCAATATATGCATCACTTGGAATCTTTCCTTCATCTAGTGGATCAATTGCATCAACAACTGCATCAGAAATTAATTTCTTAGTAATCGTAGAAGGCAGTAAATCTAAATCTTTGACCTGTCCAACATTAATATCTGTTGAAATATTTGTAACTAATAAATTATTATCGCCATCAGCTAAAATCACTAAAGCATCAATCATAGAATCGATTTCAGCATCTAATAAGCGATTATTCGAGTCTCCACTTATATATGCTTCATTAGGAATTGCTGCAGCACCTAAAGTATCAACTAAAGCATCTGAGATAAGTTGCTTGATAATATATGAAGGTGTTCCTTTAAGTTCAGAAGCTTGTCCAACATTAACATCAGTACTAATCGCAGTTACTAAAACGTTGTCATCATGACCAGCTAGAACATCTAATGCATCAACCATTGCTAAAATTTCAGTGTCTGTTAAACGGTTTGTAGATATTCCGCCAATACGTGCTTCATCAGGAATCTTACCTTCATCAAGTGGATCAATTTGATCAGTCACTTGATCAGAGATAAGTTGTTTCGTTACGATTGAAGGTAATAAAACCAAATCCTTAACCTGTCCAACATTAATATCTGTACTAATAGCCGTAACAGCAAGATTCATATCACCATTTGCTAATATAACCATTGCATCAATCATGGAATCAATTTCAGCATCAAGTAAGCGTCCGTTGATATCTCCACCAACAAATGCATCAGCTGGTAACGTGCTTGTTCCACTTAACATATCAGAAACATTGTCTGTTACGAGTTGTTTAATAATATATGAAGCTGTTCCTTTAAGTTCAAAAGTTTGTCCAACATTAACATCAGTACTAATCGCAGTTACTAAAACGTTGTCATCATGACCGGCTAGAATATCTAATGCATCAACCATTGCTAAAATTTCAGTATCTGTTAAACGGTTTGTAGATATTCCGCCAATACGTGCTTCATCAGGAATCTTACCTTCATCAAGTGGATCGATTTGATCAGTCACTTGATCAGAGATAAGTTGTTTCGTTACGATTGATGGTAATAAAACCAAATCCTTAACCTGTCCAACATTAATATCTGTACTAATGGCAGTAACATCAAGATTCATATCACCATTTGCTAATATAACCATTGCATCAATCATAGAATCAATTTCAGCATCAAGTAAGCGTCCGTTGACATCTCCATCAACAAATGCGTCAGCTGGTAACGTGCTTGTTCCACTTAACATATCAGAAACATTGTCTGTTACGAGTTGTTTAATAATATAAGATTGAGTACCCTTAAGTTGTACTGCTTGGCCAACATTAACATCAGTTGTAATATCAGTGACTAATACATCGAGGTCACCATTCGCTAAAATAATAAGCGCATCAATCATTGCTTCTAACTCTGCATCTGTTAAACGAGGATTCGTTGAAACACCAAGTTGAACGGTTCCAAATCCAAGTAAAACTACGCCAGGATTTGATGGAACACTAAGTCCATATGCTTCATCAGGAATACTACCTGCACCAAGCATATCAACAATTGCATCAGAAATTAATTGCTTAATAATTGTTGAATCATTGTCGGATAATGCATCAACATCACCAACAGTAATATTATTGACATCAACACTATCTATCGTTGCATCTGGATCATCCCCACTTAAAATGTTTAGTGCATCGATTAATGCATCGATTTCAGTAGTCGTTAAAAGATTATTTAATGGATCGCCTTCAAAAGCATCAGCAGGAATCTTTCCTTCATCACTTGGATCTAATGCATCAATGATGGCTTGAGATAATAAAGACTGAACAATTGCTGAATCTGTTTGAGCTATTACATCAGTAATGTTACCAATAGTAATTGTGGCAGGATCAATATTGTTAAAATCTGTAATTTGTAAAATGTCTAAAGCAGTGAAAATATCTGATACTTCATCCTTCATAATCATATCTGCATAATCACCAGTAGTCTCAAATGCAGAATCCGGTAAAGTGAATGTGTCTTGACTCTTAATCATAAGATCAACAACAACATATAGGTATGTTGATGCCAATAATTGATCTACTTGGGTACTTGATAAACTTGTTAAAGTATCTACTCCAAGATCAACATTATCAAAATCTGATAATCCTAAAATATTCAAACCATTAAATAAATCATATATTTCTTGGTTTGTTAATCTTTCTTCACCAACTACGCCTTCAGTTGCGGAATCAGGAAGCGCAAAATCAGCAGCTGTAAACTGTCCCGCTCCAATAAGATCAATCACTTGATCAGATAATAGCAGTTGAGAAATTTTATCATCTAAATATTTAGATTCAAGGAAACGATCAAAATCATCTTCTCCTGCTAAATCTTCATTCGCACCAATCATATCCATGATGGTTGCTATAGATATATCAGTTCCATCACTTAATCCAAGCATATCAAATGAAATCATTAAATTATGTAATTCATCTCTTGTCATTAAATCTTCTTCAACACCTGTTGTGCCTTTAGCATCTTCTGGAGCAGACATTGTCAAGGTGATAGGATCATCTCCAAATGCATCATTAAGCATTTCGCCTACATAATCTCCAAATGCTGGATCTTCAAATAAACGCGCGAGGATGACATAAATATAATCTGAAGTAATAAATATTGTAAAGTCATCTTCAGGTACTGTAGGATCTACTAGATTTGAGAATGTATCTAAACCAATTGTTGATAAATCTCCTAAAACACCAATTGAATTCATCATTCTTCTAAATTCATCTTTAGGAATTCTATTCACTTCAATTTCCTCATCATCAACACCATTACCAAGCATAGCATCCGGAGGTGTGATATCAAATGTTGTCATATCAGTACCTAGTGACTCACTTAGTGTATCAGCGACGAATGTTCCTATAGCATCTAATTGGAATACTTTATCTAAAGTGATATATAAAATTCCCGAATCGAAAACACGGTCAAAATCATCTTGACCTGTATCGAGATCGACATTACGATCAATTAAATCTGTAAATGTATCTAAACCTAAACCAGATAAAGCTTCTGAATCAGTGATTCCTAAAGAGCGTACAGCAATTAATAAATTACTGACTTCTTCTGCTTTAACGGCACCTTCGGTATCTAATAAAATCGGATCAACTTCGAAGAAATCATCTTCAATAACGAATAAATCTTGAGCATCGTTCATTGTATCAACTAAATATGATTGCATATCTGGATTTAATAATACATCACTTAACATACCTCTGATGATAGTAATATCACCTAAAGCATCAAGGCTTTCATCCTCAAGTTGACTGTATGCATTAAGGTAAGCATCGGTACCTTCTTGAGATTGAACATCAGCAAGTGTAGTGACACCCATGGTTTCGAATGCATCACTTGCAACAATAGCTAAGCCGTTGATTAATTCAACAATCATACCAGGAGCAAGCATTTCGCCATCAAGAGCAATCTCTGGTGTTGTCATTGAAAATCCAAGTGATTCAGTTGCTGAGCCAGCAAATGTATCAATGATATTTACTAGACTAGTTCTTAAAATTTGTGAAGAATCTAGGCTACCAAATGCATCTTCTGCTTTTAATGGGTCAGCAAATTGAGTAAATAATTCCATCGGAGCTGCTGAAGTATCTTCTGTTAATCCTAAAACATCATGAACAGAAAAGTTCATTACTGTCGAATCTTCAAATGATGCTCCTAAATCAAGTATGGCTCCTAAGAAAGCATTTACTTCAGTTTCCCATACTACACCTTCTGGATCTTCCGAAGAAAGGGTTGTTGGAATAGCAATATATTCTGACATCGATTCATCTTCGCTAAATCTTTGAATATTATAAGCAATATTAGTGAATAGTAAATTTGAATTATTTTCTAAAGGTGTTGCCATCAAATATGATCTGAAAGTATCATCTGCTAATAATGGTGCAAAATCAATGTCTTCATAACTCGGATAATCTCCTTGATTATCATAAGTATATTTGGCAGCATAATATGCCAAACCTAAAACAGATGCAACATCATCACCTAAATTTACTTCCGATGGAACATATAGTTCTTCAATACCAAGTGAATCTTTAGCATAGTCTAACGCGCTTATGCCCATGCGATCTAATAGTTGTAAATCCTTAAAAGCATCTTCAAATGCTGTAAATTCGGTATCAGTTAAAGATCCGAACTGAGAAAACAATTCAACTTTTTCGTCTAATTCCATAGTTGAAAAATCACCTAGTTCAGAGGCAGTAGTAAATTCATACACTGATTCAAGTATTGTTAATAATCCGTTTACTTCTTGTCCAAAGTTGAAATCAACCACACCACTAACTGGATCGCTAATCAATGCTTCATTGACCAAATCTTTTAACATGTCATCTGTGACAAATCTATCAACTAAAGCGGGACTAGCAATTTCAATAGCAACATTTACAACTTGACTATCATCAAAAATATGTGTAACAATAGCTCTCATTGATGTCATGTGATTTGCAACAACTTCATCGATAAATCCGAATGTATCAGCATTTTCACCAAATGCAGTTGATAAACCTAATTGAAGTGCTTCAGTATAAATATCGCCGATATTTATAATTTCAGCATCCCATTCAATTTCATCTAGTGCTGTTGTAATATCTTCAGCTAGTTGTTCTTCAATCATCTGATCACCTAAAACTGTATTGACACCATAATCAACACCAATAGGAATTGCCTCGACAATAAGTTGTAAATCAACAACTTTATCTATAATAGCTCCAATCCAATCTGGATTCTGAGCATCTAAAAATGCTGCAGGATCACTGATACTATCAAATAGTTCAGCGAGATCAACATCACCATATTCATCTGTAAATATTGTTTCAATCAATGAAGCAAATCGATCAATTTCTCCATCTTCTCCAATAAAGAAATCTGGATCATCTAATATAAATCCTAAACGATTTTGGATATATGCTTCAACATCTAATGGATCAACCCACGTAATTTGCGATTGAACTTCCTCTAAAGTAACTGCATAACCAAGTCCTGCATTTAATAAAACGAGCGTTTGCATATCACCCATCGCACGAATAATATCAGTAAATGCTTGAGCTTCTGTTGGAGTCATTTCTAATAATAATTCTGGATTGTCAGCATAATTCATTAACTCATCAACTGATCCAAATGTTAACACAGCTTCAACAATGCCATAAACATTCATGAATTCGTCTGACCAATCAATGCTAGTAAATAATTCAAGTGCTGCTGCTGCATCGGGATTGTCATAAGGATTGCTATAATCTGTAAATTCCTCTAGACCAACCTGCAAACCATATTCAGTAGCAAAAGGAATTAAGAAATTTAGTAAATCCGAATTGCTAATATAAGTAAATATTTGTTCGATGTCATCTAGATTATCACTCGAAATTGTACGATAATCAAAACTATCATCAAGATAGCCTCCATCAATCAAAATACCAGCAATACCAAAGATACCTTCCAGTTCCTCACCAAAATTTAGTTCAATTACTTGATCTGCTGCTTGTTTAACTTGTGTAGTAAATACACGGTTAAATATATATTGTTCAATTGGTTTTCCACCAATCAAAATGTCTTTTGTAATTGAGGATAACCCACCTTGATTCATTTCGTTGATATTATCTAAAATATCTTGAATTTCAGAGGGAATTGCAATGAGTTGCTGGTTACCTGTACTTAAAGTTTGATTCGACGAATCAGTAACAACAACATCTGTCGAAACGACAGATAAATAACCCGATAAAACCAAAATCGGAATTAAGAAGACAAAAGCAACAACGAATCCCCTAACGGCACCCATTGCTCCTCCAAAAAATCTTCCTAAAACATTCTTCTTTAGTTTCTTACTTGGAACAAATTTTTTGTTAACTGTATCTTTTTCTTCAAATATAACTTCTTGTTTTTCATTTTGCTTTTTCAATAACGCTTTTTTTACGCCATGTTTCCAAATAGGTCTAAAAATCGTTAGTGTAAGTGAGAATTTAATAAGTGGATATAAAAGAACAAATGCAATAATTCTCAAAACTAAGTCCATGATAGCAATAATAAATCCCGATAACGCAGGATCTTCTAAATAGGTGATATATTCTGCGGGAACTAATGTACCCGTATATTTTTGTACTAGTTGTAAAAGCGAAGTAAGTGAAAAGGAGGATCCGAAAATCCAACTAAATGAGATTATGGAAACAATCCACAAAGTGATGACCGTCAAGATAATGCTGACAATAGTGAAGTAGGTGGATTTGCTAGAACCTCGTAAAAATCCTATCAAAAAGTGTATCCCCACGAAAAAGCCGATAACCCCCCATTGAATCATCAAGAATGATGGCATATGCTCCCGCCTTTCTAACTACCTGTTTCTTGTATCAATTTTACCAAAAAAGCCTTTCAAACACAATCAAATATAACTACGTATATATTTTATAGGCCTAAAAAGCTCTTATTTAATAAATTCTTAATATATCTAAAGCAAATTAATATCTATGTGGGTTGACATGTACCATACAATGGATTACTTCTGGAAACTTTTTTTCTACCTGATGATGCACGGTTTCAGCTATTTTATGTGCTTTTTCAAGTGTTAATGATGCATCAACTCCGATTTCAACATCAACGTATTCTCTAGTCATATGCTTTCTAACTTTTAAATCATCAACACTTATGACACCATTAACATCCATGATGATAATTTTGATACGTTCAACGTCTTCATCACTAGGTGCTTGGTCGACAAGATAGGCAATTGATTCTCCAAGAATCTGAACAGCTAGTCTTAAAATAAATAATCCTATCGCAATAGAGGCAATGTAGTCAAATATAATTAAATTGAATTGAGACAGTGTAATCCCAATGACTGAAAACAATGTCGCCCAAGCATCAATTAAATGGTTTCTTGAATCTGCTTTTATTGTAGGACTATCAGTTTTTTTACTCACCATTAAATAGTATCTAAACAAAAAGAGTTTAACAATCAATGCAACTATAGAAATGATGAGTGTTAAAATCGATGGCGTAATTGCATTCCCAGGATTTCCAACATATACAATGATTGATCTAATAGAATTATTTCCGATAAAAATAGCTGTAATAAAGAAAATTATACCCAATAAAAAATAACCAATACCTTCAAATTTTTCATGTCCATAAGGATGATCATGATCTGGTTTCTTTGTTGCTATTCTCAATACTATGAGTAACATTAAACTAATAAAAACATCAGAAAAAGAGTTCAATCCATCACTTGTTAAAGCTTCGGAGTGTCCTATGATTCCTGTAGTTAATTTTAATATTGTCAAAATGATATTGACAATCAAACCAATCGTAATGGCTTTCAGTATTTGATTTCTGTTTTCTTTATTCATTTTTCACCTTTAAACAATTCTAACTGATTCAATGATAAATGATTTTTTATTTTTATATACGTTTTCTTTGATTCTGAAAATTCTAATGTCACTTGTTAGAAGGTCAATATATTTTGTATAGACCTCATTAAAAATGGTTGCTTCTATTTGAATCATGCCATCATCTAACTCAACAAATGCCATTGTTTTTGATTGTTTGGTTTTAATCGTCTTTATTTTTTTTATGTAGGCTAATACTTCTATTTCTTTATGTGTTTTAAGTGCACTTAGTGTTTTTAAATGCTGTGATTTGATAATGTCTTGATATGCCATCATAGGATTATATATGATATTAAACCCCAGTGCTTCCTTTTCAAATTCTGCTTTTTCAGCAAATGAATAGTCAGTAGATATCATCATTTTATAATCAGTGACATATTGTTCGTATCCAGCATTATCAATTTGTTTGTGATCTATTAAAGTTTTGTGGTTCAATTCAAATTCATCAAGTGCTCCGCTATGGATTAACATTTCAACATTCTTTTCATTAAGATCTTTTTTCATTCTTAATTTAAAATTTTGATAATCTGTGAATTTCCCATTATGACGCTCTTCAATCACTTTTTGTACTGTTAATCTGCCAATGCTTTTTATCGCTAATAAAGGTAAGTATATGGCATGATTCTCATAGATATACTGGTCAGTAGAATGATTGATTGATGGAGACGCTACCTTAATTTGATGTCTTTTTACTTCATTAATATAATCAATTGTCACACCTTCGTTTCCCGTAACACTCGATAACAGGATTGTCATAAATAATGGAAAATAATTTGCTTTTAAATAAGCCATTTGATAGGCAACAAGCGCATAAGCAACACTATGACTTCTATTAAATCCGTAATCAGCAAACTTAACAATATAATCATATATTTTTTCACTAATTTCAGCACCATATGATTTTTCTTGGCATTTCTTTATGAATCTCTTTCTTTCCTCTTCAAGAATATGTTTATCTTTTTTTGATATACCTCTTCTTAGTAAATCAGCTTCGGCTAAAGTATAACCAGCAAATTCATTAGCAATTCTCATAATTTGTTCTTGATAAACAATTATTCCATAAGTAGGTTTTAAAATTGATTTTAATTTGGGATGAATATAATCAAATGATTTTCCATTTCTTCTTGCGATATATTCATCTATATTATCCATTGGACCGGGTCTAAATAAAGCCAAAATTGCCACCAAATCCTCAAATTGATTTGGTTTTAACTTTCTAAGAACCGCACGCATTCCCATTGATTCTAATTGGAATATTCCGCTAGTTTCTGAACTTTCCAAAAGTTCATAAGTTTTCTTATCGTTTAATGTTAATTCAGCTAAATTGAATGATTCTCCTGTTTGTTTAATCATTGTAATAACTTCATCAATGACTGCTAGATTTCTAATGCCCAGAAAATCAATTTTTAATAATCCTAAAGACTCCAAATCTTTAGCTTCCAGTTGACTTTGATAAAAATCATACAATCCTTTTTGCAAAGGAATATGATTCATTAAGTCTTGTTGAGCTAAAATCATGCCTGCAGCATGAGTTCCAGTATGTCTTGGAAGTCCCTCTATTTTTTTAGCAACATTTAACAATCTAACCATTTCGTAATCTGTTTCATCAACATCATCATTGATAACTCTTTGAATAATACCTTTTACTCTTGATGGATCAATTTTCATAACTCGAGCAATATCACGAATAGATGATCTGAGTGCAAATGTTCCAAAGGTGACGATAGAAACTATATGGTGGTCACCATATTTTTGTTTGACATATTGGAGCACTTCATCTCTTTTATTATCTGGAAAATCCATATCAATATCTGGCATACTGATTCTTTCTGGATTTAGAAATCTTTCGAACAATAAATCATATGTGATTGGGTCGACATCCGTGATGCCTAAACAATAAGCTACAAGCGATCCAGCCGATGATCCGCGTCCTGGACCTACTAAAATTCCATGAGTTTTTGCATATTTAACAAAATCATATACGATTAAGAAGTAATTATCAAAACCCATTTTATGAATAACAGATAATTCATAGAGTAATCTGTCTTGATATACCTTAATATTGGGATTTATAATTTTTGTTAATCTCTTTTTTAATCCAATTTTTGCTAATGATCTTAGAAACTGACTCGGTGTTCCATCTTCAACTTGATAGATTGGCATTTCAAAATGCGGTTCCTCCCATTCATAAACGACAGAATCTATCATTAATTTTAAACTGTCAAATACGTAGGGGTAATCAGAAAACATTTGAATAAGTTCTTCTTTTGACATAAATGCATAATCAGCATCTTTTGGCATTTCGTTTTTGTCATCGTCAATTTTGATTAATGCTTCATAAACATCCCTATCTTCTTTTTTAAAATATGATGTTTGATGTAATGGAACCATCTTGATATTTACTTGTTCTGATAATTGATACATCACTGGAGCAACTTTCATTTCATGGTCAAATGTATCTAATGATAGTCCCAAGTAAAAATCATCAAATGACTCTTTAAATTTTAAAGTCCAATATTTTGCTGTATTTAGATCTTCTTGAAGGATTGATTGATCTATTTTAGAGTCGTGAGCCGAGCTAACAAAAATCAAACCTTTTTGCATCGAAATTAAAGACTCTAAATCAAATGTCTTTTCGTTCATATTTAAAGCGATTTTTAATAGATTTTGATAACCAACTTCATTTTTCACATAAACTAAAAAGCCTGTTTCATCAAGATCTGTTTGAACTTTAATCTTGAGACCTAAAACAGGTTTAAGTTTTTTCTTTTTTGCTTCACGCATGAGTGATAGCATTCCATGAAGATTTTCATCACTTAGCGCAATAAAATCATATTCCCCCTGTTTCGCTTCCTTTAGCAAGGAAGAAAGGGGGATAGTATTTTTCAGCATACTATATGAACTTTGAAGATAAAGAACACCAAACACATTAATCACCTGACTCTATTATACCAATTTAACATTGATTTATATAAAAAAAATGCTAGCTTAGCATTTTTTCAAATTGATTAGAATTTTGCAAATGCTTCGCCAAAAAAAACACAACTTTCTTCTTCTTCACTGCTTGGTGTTGAATTAATTTTGAAACCTTCATCATAAAGAATTGCACCGGTTTCTTTGACGTGATCTTGCCAAACATCCATCCACTCTCCATCACCCCAACCATATGATCCAAATAGAGCAATTTTTTTACCTTGAAGCATCTGTTCAATTCCATTAAAGAAAGGTTCGAATTCATCTTCTTCTAAATTTTCTACACCCATTGCTGGGCATCCAAAAATCAATTTATTGTAATTAGAAACATCATCAATATTAACCTTATCTATCGGTTTATAATCAACTGTAACACCAGTTTTTTCTATTCCTTCTTTTATTTTTTTTGCCATAATTTCAGTATTTCCGGTTCCACTCCAAAAAGTTAGTAATACATCTGCCATATTATTAATCTCCTTTTATAAAAACATTTCATGTCAATTGCCATTATAGAGTAAATGAAATATTTTGTCAAAGACTTGAGCCTATGTCATTTTACGATATATGTAATAAATGGCTCCAATGCCTATTAATGTAATCATTAATACAGGTAAGTAGTCCGTCATCTCATTTGTTACTTCTTGTGGTTTAATAATCACTTCCCTAATTTGTGTTGTATAATTTCCTCTTCCATCAGTTATAACATAAGTCACTTCTTTTTTCCCCGGATGACTTGTATCTAAAATTTCAGGAAAGACAAGAATTTCTATTTGATCAAGATTATCAAATAATGTAATTCCCATCAGCGGATCAAAATATTCATCTGTATAAAGTGTCATTTGTGTCATTTCAACTGTTGGAGGAGTTCTGTCATCAACAGTAACATATAATTTTTTTTCTATTTTATTCATTGAATAATCTTGTAGTTCATAGGTGATGACATAAACACCTAATGATTTATAATCAATATCACCATTTATTATTAAATCATTAATTGATAACATATCATAATTATCAGAGATATCTAGGATATAAGATGTTAGATTAATTGGCGGTGAAAAGATTTCAATTGTCACTAACGATTGTTTTAGAGTGAATTCAGGTTCAATCATATCAATAACTATGATTGTTGTCTCCAATACACCAATGTTATCAGATAAATCATAAGCATATACCCAAAGGGTATAAATTCCAATGTTTTCATAGTCAACTAACGCATCATCAATTTTAATTAAAATTTGAGATGTACTATCATAATTATCTTCAGCATCAAAATAATACGTTACATCTTTTTCAATAAAGTCAGTGATGATGATGTCATTAAGTTGATTAATTATGGGTGGGATTCGATCAACAATTTCAACATATGTTCCCAAGAAAGCTATATTTCCTGATTCATCTGTAACCTCAAAAGATATAGGATATTTCCCAACTTTATCCATTTTTACTGATTCATTCATTTTAAAAATTAAATCATTATAATTATCATAATTATCTTCATATTCGACGTAATCAATGAAGAAAGGTTTTGCATCAAAAACATCAAATTTCAGCAGAGAGACAATATGAATTGATGGTTTTTCATCATCAATCACGCTAATTTTCATCATAATATCAAAACAATTGCTTGACAAGTCTTCAATGTGATAATACACATCATAGACTCCTAATACGTCAAACTCGATATCATACCAATATTGAACATCTAAAATACTGAGTTTATCATAATTATCATTCACACTTACTATATACTCGTAAAAGTCAATATCACTTGGAGATGTGAAAACTGGAATTGGTGTCGGTTTGCTTTTCACTATTATCGTGGGAGATTCATTATCGATAATAACAAGCTTATAAAGTCCATCTGTTGATAAAAGATTCCTATCGATTGCAGAAAGTAAAACGATGTAAGTTCCCAATTTTTGAAAGTCTACCCGAGTTATATCAACAACAACATCAGGAAATGGATCATCATTATCAGAAACGTCAAAATAATCTTGCCATCTAAATGTTTCTCCATAAGATAAAATTAATTCTTCCTTCTGAACAATTACGGGTGCAAGATAATCATATATTTCAAGTGACGATACACCTTGTGTTATGTTACCTGATGAATCTGAAATTTGATAATATATATCATAGATTCCAACTTGATTTAATATGACTTCAAGGCTGTTAACGCTGACGTTAAGATACTCTGAACCGTCATAATTATCAGAAATAATTAATCCCTCAAATAAATCTGGTATCCGTTCGTCTAAAGGAATTCTAAACCTGGGTAAATTAATAATTTCAGGGGGAATGAAATCAACAATATTAAAAACAATATCCTGAGTTTGAACAATTTGATATGTTGGAAACGTTACACGATAACGGATTGTATATGTTCTGATATAGTTTGTTGTGATTACTGAAAAAAATGTATGATCTACACCATCTCGTTCATAGTACATCAATGGATCATCAACTAATACATTTCCTATGAATAATTGGGCTTCTGGAATTTCTTTATATTCATTTATCTGTGAAAATACAGGAATATCAAGATAATCATTAATCCAATCGACCCGAACTGATAAAATTGAAAAGAAACTAAAAAAGGATAACAAAAAGGACATCTAATCACCTCTATCTTATGATAGTATGTTTGATGCCCTTTTACTTGAAATTATAGTTTATCTTCGTATTCTTTTCCTTTTTCTTTGATGAATTGATTTCGATATAGTTCATAATATGGGCCTTTATTAGCAAGCAGTTCTTCATGAGAACCCATCTCAATTATTTCACCCATCTCAAGCATGACAATTAAATCAGAATTAACAATCGTAGACAATCTATGAGCAACAATAAAACTTGTTCGATCATTTAGTAACATATCTGTAGCTTTCTGTATAATAACTTCAGACTCAGAGTCAATTGATGATGTTGCTTCATCTAAAATCAAGATTCTTGGATTTGCTAAAACTGCACGAGCGAATGATATCAATTGCTTTTGTCCGACGGATAATAGATTCCCACCTTCTCCAACAAATGTCTGATATCCTATATCCATATTTTTTACAAAATCATCAACACCGACCATCTTAGCTGCATAAATTACTTCTTCATCGGTTGCATTTAATCTACCATATCTAATGTTTTCCATTACTGTCGTACTAAATAGATGCGGGCTTTGGAGTACATAACCTAATTTAGAATGAAGCCAATGAATACTTCTTTCTCTATATTCCTTACCATCAATTAAAATAGCTCCAGATTTAGGTTCATAAAAACGTGATAAAAGGTTAACAATTGTTGTTTTTCCAGAACCGGTATGTCCAACCAAGGCTACACTTTGACCAGCTTTCACTTTTAAATTGAAATTAGTCAAAATATTTTCGTTTTCCTTATAATAAAATGTAACATCTTTAAATTCAATATCTCCAACCAAAGGCTCCCAATTTTCTTTCTTATCATCAAAAAGTGAGCCATATACTTCTTCAACTTCCTTAGTATCTACTAAATCAGATTTTGTCTCTATTAGGCTAACAATGCGTTCTGCAGAAGCTTGAGCATTTTGTAAATCTGAAACGATTCTAGATAAGGCCATGACAGGTTCAAAGAAATTAATTGTATATGCAATAAACATCTGCAAAGTACCAATTGTAACCACAGTTTCAAGAACAAATACAGAACCTCTAACCATCGTAGTTGCAACTGCAAAATAAGCAATAACTAAGATGATTGAAGAGAAAAGTGCTGAAGAAATAACTGCCTTTACACTATAACGTTTCAATAGATGTGCTGTTTCAGAAAATTCAAAATAATTACTATCTTCAATACTCAAACTCTTTGTCGTTTTTGCTCCCAAAAATCCTTCATTATATTGTGCTGTAAGTTGTGAATTATATCTTCTAGCAATTCTGTGTTGTTTTAAAATTAGCTTTCTAAAAACGAATGCAACAAAAAGCATGATTGGTAAAGCAATTGTTATGATAAGTGCTAGTTTAACAAATGTAAGATACAAAATAACTAATATGATAACCATCGAAAATGCAGCCCACACAAAATCAATAATTCCCCAAGATATAATCAAAGATAATCTTCTTGCGTCAGAAGTCATTCTTGCCATTATCCAACCTTGTGGAGTTTTATCAAAATAAGTATGTGATAGTTTTTGTAGATTTTTAAATGCTTGTCTTCTTAATTCATAACTCACTTCAGCTTCAATAATTCCTGCCTGGTAAATAAAGCCCCAAACACCAACACCAAAACCACTAGCTACTAGAATATTGACAACAACAAAGTATGGCCAAGTAGAATAATCTCCACCGATGAAAAATGTATCAATTGCATATCGATTAATTAATGGAAACGCACTATCTAAAAAAGCGATGAAAACAGAAAAGAGGATCAATAGTATAATCCGTTTTTTTGATTTAAATACGATTGTTATTATCTTTTTCCATGTTCCTAATTGGACTTTATATAAGATATCTTGATCTTCTTCATGATGCATGGCTCTCACCTCTTTTCACAAGATCCTGGAATTCTTTTTCAAGTTTACCCTGAATACTCCATAGGTTTTTATATAATCCAGGCATTTTGCTCAATGTTTCATGAGTTCCTATTGCTTCAATCTTACCTTGTTCTAAAACAATAATTAAATCAGCTTCTTTAGCTGTTGTTATTCTATGTGTAATAATGATTGTTGTATGTTCATAATTCTTAGATTTTAATGCTTCTCTAATCATTGTGTCAGTTTTTGTATCCACAGCCGAAAGTGCATCATCAAAAATCAAGATTGGTTTATCTGAAACCAAGACTCTTGCGATTGCAACTCTTTGTTTTTGACCACCCGAAAGGGTCGTTCCTTTTTCACCAACAATTGTTTCGTAACCTTGTTTAAAAGTTTTAATATCTTTTTCTAGAGCAGCAACTTCTGCTGCCATATAAACACGATCTTTCGCAGCATTTTTATGTGCAATAGCAATATTTTCATACACTGTTTTTGAATAAAGAAATGGATCTTGAAGAACAACACCTATTTGAGTTCTAATATGTTTTTTCTTAATATCTTTAAGTGAAATTCCATCAACAAAAATATCACCGTTTTGATACTCATACATTCTAAGTAATAAATTAATAATTGTTGATTTACCGCTACCTGTTCTACCTATAATTGCTACAGTTTGTCCTGCTTTTATTTTAAAATTAACTTGTTTTAACAAGTGTTCGTTTGTATCATCAAATTTAAATGATACTTCTTTAAATTCAATATTACCTTCAATTTTTGGAGTTTGTGTACCATCATTATTATATTCACTTGGTTTATCTAATATTTCATTGATACGATCGGATGAAACGAGTGCTTTTCCAAAATCATTAATCATTCTACCTAAGCCACGAACTGGCCAAATTAACATGCCCACTAGAGCAAGTGAAGCAACAACACCAGCAGCATCCATCAATCCTCTTTGAACATAATAAACACCAATTGCTGTTATGACAAGGTATTGCGCAATACCAATAAAATCCATAGCACCCCAATAAACAGCAACAATCTTATTAGCTCTAATTAAAGCTTCTGCATATTCTGTATTCTTATTTGTCATTTTTTCAATTTCATACATTTCATTTGCAAATGCTTTTACAACCCTAGAGCCAGAAAGATTTTCTTGAATCACCGTCATCATTTTTGATTCAGTAAGTTCGATATTCATAAATATTTTATCGATTTTGAAGAAATATATTATCGATGAAATTGCAACGAAAGGAATAATTGCGAGCGATACCCAAACCATTGTTTTATTAATCAAAAATATCTGATATGCGCCAAAAAACAATGTTGCTAAAAGATGAACAACATCAAGCATTCTTCCTGATAAAAATCCTGTTGTTGATTCGACATCAGTAGTACTTCGTTGAATTAAATCACCAGTATCTGCATTATTGTGAAACTTGTAATTCAAGTCTTGTATGTGCCCATATAAACGAATGCGTAATTTTTCTGCCATTCTTTCTTGAAGATACCCTTTAGACCACATTTCAAAAAATCTGAGTGAGAATCTAAAAATTTGAAGAACCATTAATGCAATGGCAATTCTCATGATTATTTCTAGAACATCTTGCGTTCTAACAAAGTAAGAAAGCAAAAAAGCAGGCAAATGGACTTCACCTACACTAACATTACCAACCGCAATTCCTGGTTGTGCCATTAATGTCTTGATTAAAAATTGTGTAAACAAGGGAACATTCGAATAAGTCCATTGATGAACGGCTGTTAAAAATGCACCAATCATAAAAAGCACGAAGAAGCCCTTTGCTAAGCGGAATAGTTTAATAACTCTCATTTTGTTCCCTCCTTAGCTTATATAAGTATATAAGATTTTTTAAATTTAGTCAATTTTTCAATAAAATATTCGATTTTTTTAACTAATAATAAAAAAAGGGATAAAATATCCCTAATCTTTTTGAATATCAGATAAATCTGATCTCTTCAATGTTTTCAACTTTGGCAAGTAATGAGTAGTTACTTGAACTGCTTCTTTATAGTGTTGGTGGCTGGAGAACAATCTTTGTGCATCAACCATTAAATAATCTAATACATGATATTCATCGGTTAAATGTTTGATACCTAATATTTCTCTTCTTAAATAGTTTAGTAACTGACCTTTATCACTACCATATTTATATTTTAAATGAGCGATAAGAATTTTAGATGTATTACATATCTCTTTCAATTCATCTTGGTTATTAATGACTTTAATAATTTCATCGTGCCTTTTTTCATAATCAAGTGCCATTAAGTAAAGAATAAGCCATTGGCTCTTTTTTTTGTAATATGTTTTTCCTAAAATAATAGATTCACTATATTTTTGATGATGAAACATCGATTTTGCCAAAGCATAATCATAATCCTCTTGACTTAAACTATACATTTTTGATAGTGTTTTTTCTAGATCTGTCGGATGTTTAAAATATGCTTCAAATTTAACATATTCATTTCTAATCTCTTGAAGAAGTTCATAAAGCTCTATATCCACAACTTTATTGACATAAAGTGTGTAATGATTAAGAACTTCAGATATGCGGTGCATTCTAAAAGCATTTAGCAACCTCCATTTGAGCAAAATCAGAACTGTATGATCTTGTAGTTTATCAAATTTTGGAGCAAGCAATAACAAATCAAAGGCTTCACTGTGCCGATTTTCTTGAAAAAGCTGAATATTGATGAGTATCATGAATAATGCAAATTCTTCATCATTAAGATGTGGTATATACATTTTTAAATCGTAAAATGATTTCATTGCTTCTTCGCTATTTTTCTTGAGTGTATAATATCCCATTTGAATAAGTAATGACTGATAATCACCTTTTATCAAATATGGATGTATATATTCCTCATTAGGAACTGTACCTGTAATAAAGTGATTACTTATTGTACCAAGATCTTTTTCATAATTCTCATTTGATTCTTCATACATATCTTCTAAACCGAACCGCTCCAGTAATGAATCTATAAACTGATTACTAGGTTCAATCAAATTATTTTCTAATTTTGAAAGATATGAGACACTGCAGATACCTTCTGATCCTTCCTCTAATGTCATTTTCATTGATACTCTTTTGAATTTAATAGCTGATCCTAACGGTCTTGATTCATATTCTTTTTTAGATTTACGAGCTCTTGCTTGTTTCTTGATGTGAAATGTATTTATATTCATAGTTTCCCTCCCGGATACTTCTCGATTATTATAGATATGTAAAAAATCAAAATCAAAAAATAATTTGAGAAAGAACTATACATCAGCTATAAACAAAAAACACAGACTTTAATTATAAAGTTTGTGTTTTGTTATTTATTATCATTTAAATTCTTATCTGGATACTTACATAAATCAAATAATGGGCATTCATAGCATTTAGGCTTTTTAGCTAAACAATGGTACCTTCCAAAAAAAATAAATTGATGGTGTACTTTTTGCCATAATTCTTTAGGAATTTTTTTCATTAATTTTTTTTCAATGTCAAAAACTCCATCACCAGATTTTGCCAATCCCAATCTCACTGAAACTCTAGCTACGTGTGTATCAACAGCTAGTGCGGGTATTCCAAACGCATTACTCAAAACAACATTCGCAGTTTTTCTTCCGACACCCGGAAGAGATTCTAAATCCGATCTATTTCCTGGTACTTCGCCATTAAACTTTGAAGTTATTTCGCTAGCAAGCATTTTAATATTTTTTGCTTTATTTCTATATAATCCAATTGATCGAATTAAAGTTTCAACATCATGAATTTCAGCTTCTGCTAATAATTCAGGAGTCGGATATTTATTAAATAGTTTAGGTGTTATTTTATTTACACTAATATCTGTAGTTTGAGCGCTTAAAACGACAGCTACAAGCAATTCAAAGTTATTATGATGAATGAGTTCAACATTCGCATCTGGAAACATATTGTTTAAAGCTTCTAGGACTTGATTGATTCTACTCATTTAATCTTCTTGAATATTTCATCTAAAGCATTTTCAGTATCCGAATCAATTTCAATCGTTTCAGGAATAACCTGACTTAATAACCTTTCAATACGTTTGATACTAACTCTATCTTTCGCTGCTGAAATTGCTTGACCAATTTGGTCATGCGTATAATCTTTTTCATCATACCATCTTCTAATATTTTCAAGCTCATGAGACATTAAAGATCTTCCTAGTCCTTGTTCAATAAGTTTAATAGATCCACTAATTTCATTTTCATGAAGTTGTTTGAGCTTTTCAGCCTCATCATTCTTGTATAAGTCTTCAATTTTTTTGAATGTGGAATCCAAATCAAAGATTTCTCTTTCTCTTTCATCTTTTTTTTCCAATGTAATACTCATAAATCCTTTATTCATTAAAGATTCAACACATGAACCTATCTCATTTTGATTAAATTCTACTCTTCTTGAGATAGAAGCAATTGAAAAAGTTTTTCTTCTCTTGTAAATTGAAAATAAGGCAAGCAAAACTGACATCTCCTGCATTGAAAGCTTAAGACGTTTATATTCCTTGATCAGTATCCGTTCGATTGCTAAATCATAATCTTCATACATTTTCTTTAGAATCATAATTACCCTTCTTCAGTGCATCATGTGCAGCACTTTGCTCAGCTTCTTTTTTTGTTCTACCTCTACCTACTCCGAGAATGATATGATTATCCAATTTAACAGCTGCTTCAAATTCTCGGTCGTGTGAAGGTCCTTTTTCTCTAATAATAGTATAACTTATATTTCTTTTATCTCCACTTTGAATATATTCCTGAAGTGATGATTTATAATCTTTTATCTCCCAGACAAGATTGAAATGCGGAACAACAATTTTATTGAATACTCGAGATACTTCTTTAAAGCCTAAATCTAAATAAATCGCTCCAAATAAGGCTTCAAAGGCATCCGCAATCATTGAATTGTTTGCTCCCTTAACTTTCTCACCTCGACCTAATTTAATATAATCTGCGAGTTTAATCTTTGTTGCATATTTAACTAGAGCTTCCTCACAAACTGCTTGAGCTCTTTTCTTTGTCATTGTACCTTCGTTATCTAAATCTTCATTATAAAGATAATCGCTCATTAATAATTCAATAACTGCATCACCTAAAAATTCGAGTTTTTCATTTTTTTCAGTTTGATTTTCATATGCATACGATGAGTGAGTCATTGCCATCACATAAAGTGATTCATCTTTATAAGGGAGATTTAGCTTTTTTAGTAAAGCTTTCATTCTCCTACCGCTTCTTTCTTTGTCAGAACACCTGAAACTATCTCTATGACATTGGCTTCAACCATTTCTTTTGCTTGGCGAATGCCATTAAAAAATCCTTTTTCTTTTGACGCTCCTTGAGCTTTAATAACAACAGAGTTGAATCCCATTAACAATGCTCCACCAATTTCGGATGCATCCAAGGACATCTTGAAGCGTTTTAAAGCCTTTCTCATGAATATAGCGCCAATAGTTGCAAATATTGAAGATTTAATTTCGCGTTTTAAAACTTGTCCTAATCCTTTAGCAGTACCCTCCATGGTTTTCATAACAATATTTGCTGTGAATCCATCAGATAAAAAAATATCTGCTTCAGTTAAAAATATTTCTTTAGGTTCAAGATTTCCATAAAAATTAATATCCTTACTAGCTTTTAGTAAAGCAAATGTTTCCTTATCAAATTCTCTACCTTTTCCATCTTCTGTTCCAATATTAATTAATGCCACCTGTGGATTAGTTCTTTTTAGTACTTTTTCAGCCACGATTGATGCGTAAACAGCAAATTCATGAAGGTGCTCAGGTTTGAAATCAACGTTAGCTCCTGAATCTAAAAGAATTCTTCCTCTACCATCGTATGATGGAACGATTGGAGCAATCGCAACTCTATGCATGCTTGGCATTCTTCTGATAATAAAATGTCCACCTACGACTAAAGCTTGAGTTGGTCCAGCGCTTATCACTGCATCTGCATTGCCATCTTTAACAAATTGCATTGCCATAAACATGGAAAGTTCTTTATTTGTACGATATTGTTTAATCGGATCCTTTTCACCCATTGATAAATAATGTGGTGTGTGTACTACATGAAGTCTGGGATGCTGTTTCAAAAAGGGAGCCATTTTGACTTCATCACCAAATAAGGTAATTTCGATATTGTCAAATTTTTCAAGTGCCATCATTGTTCCTTTGACGATTGGCTCTGGTGCGTAATCTCCACCCATACCGTCAACTGCTAAACGTATCATAATATCCCTTCTTTCGTTATAAAACATTATATCATATCTTATATGAGTCTGTAATGGTCTTGTTTAAATATTTGTAGATGTGATTGGTTTTAAAGTCTGGTCTATCAAGAAGTTCTAAAACATTTTTTTGTGCTTCATACAAAATAGAATAGTCATTATTGAGATCCAAAAATTTAAACTTGAAATATCCACTTTGCTCAACTCCAAGAAAATCTCCAGGTCCACGAACTTTAAGATCATATTCACTTAAGATAAATCCATCATCAATCTTAGATAGCATTTCCAATCTTTCTACATCATTTTTTTCAGAAATTAAATAACATGCACTTCTAAGATTTCCTCTACCCACACGACCTCTTAACTGATGGAGTTGGCTGAGTCCAAAATGTTCTGCGGCATATATACCAATCAAGGTTGCAGTTGGAATGTCAATGCCTACCTCAATCATTGTAGTTGCTATTAGAATACTGCCTGGAGTGTAGATGAAATTTTCCATCATTCGTTCTTTTTCTTCACTTGGTAATCTTCCATGTAACAAATAAATAGGACAAATGAATCTAGAACTAATTTCTTCATAGACAGTGTCTATATTATCTGATACCTTATCTGAATCTATTGCTGGAACAACTAAAAAAACGTGTTCGTTTCTCAAAATAGCTGTTTCAATTGATTGGTATAATTCAGTAATCTGCTCTTTTTGTATATACTTCGTTTCAATCGGAATTCTATGTTGAGGCTTTTCTTTAATGAGGCTCAGATGTGAGTCACCAAAAGCAATCATCGCGAGTGTCCTTGGTATGGGTGTTGCTGTTAAATAAATTACATCTTTTGAGCGTGCCTTCTGGATAAGTTCTTCTCTAGTGTTCACCCCAAATTTATGTTGCTCATCAATAATGATCAACCCTAAATTTTTAAAGATAACATCATCTTCAATTAAGGCGTGAGTGCCAATGACAAGATCATAATCATGATTTTTTATGGATTCTTTCATATGATCTTTAGCTTTTGTTTTTCCGCTTAATAAGGCGATATTACACGACTTAAACATTGATGAAAAATATTGATAGTGTTGATTTGCTAATAATTCTGTTGGTGCCATGAATGAAACTTGCTCACCTGCGGTTATCGCAGCGTAAATAGCGAGTAACACAACAACTGTTTTACCAGAGCCTACATCTCCTTGGATCAATCTATAGCTAGAATAGGGCTTTTTAAAATCTCTAAAAATATCATTTACTGCCTCTTTTTGATCTTTAGTTAATTCATAAGGAAGTTCTTCAATTAGTGCTTTTACCTTATTTAAATCATATGCCTTTGGTTGTCTTAAATGATTGGATAATTGTTGAGCAATGAGTTTTAAATGAAGATAAAAAGCTTCTTCATACTTAAATCTTCTTTCCGCTTGATGGATATCATCTAAGTTTTTTGGGAAATGTAATTTGTAGTAAGCTTCTTGTCTACCTAACAGATGATATTTGGTTAAAAATTCTTGAGGTATGGTTTCAAATATCAATACTTGGTGTTGATTAAAAATGCTTTTTATGATTGTTGATAAATTTCTATCATGAATACCTTCAATATTATATGTAGGTTTAATAGGAACAGTTCTATCTAAATTTGTTATTGAAGCTGCTACAATCTGTTTTCTATATAAATGATAGACACCTTTGATGACAATATCATCTTTAACTTTTAATTGTTTTAAAAGATACCCTCTTCCAAAAACAATTATTTCAATTGTTTGTTCAAAAACTTTTGCTTTAAATGTGATCCGTTCTCCCTTTGAAAAACGAAACATTTGAGGTTCAGTAATAATTTTTGCTTGGACAGTTAATGTATCTTTATCATTTGCTCTTTCTAAAGATGTGATACTAAAATCTTCATATGATCTTGGATAATTTAAAATAAGGTCATAAGTTGACCATATATGATGATTTCTTAATATTCTTAATGTGTTGGGTCCTACACCTTTAATCTGATCTAGTTTTATATCCAAAACAATCACCTATCATTATTATACTAGAAATATCAAAACATACGATGACTTTAGGACGAGTATATAAAAAAAGGCAAGATATGCCTTTTTATTGATAAACTTTATTTAGTAGATATAGGTCAGCTAAAACTATTGCTAGTGAATTTTCTAAAACAATACCAACTCTTCTTGCGATACAAACATCGTGTCTTCCACCTATTTCTAAATCTGCAACTTGTTTAGATTCAAAATTATAGGTTTGTTGTTTCTGTTGGATGCTTGATGTTGGTTTAATAAATACTTTGATTATTAAATCATTCCCATTAGACAAACCACCTGAGATTCCTCCACTATGATTTGTTTTGGTATATCCATTTTCATCGATGATTTCATCATTGAACTCACTACCTAACATTGATAATCCCGAAAATCCAGTTCCAATTTCAACACCTTTAACTGCCGGTATAGAAAACATCATTTTTCCTATTTCTGAATCCAATTTATTGAAGAAGGGTTCTCCTAAACCAATATTCAGGTTCTTAACTGTTAATTCAATTACTCCTCCAACAGAATCACCTTTTTTAATGATTTCTTCTAAGTAATGGTCAAGTTTAGACATATCAGTTAATGATCCAACTTTTATTAGTTCATGCTGAAACTCAAAAGGTAAAATCATTTTAGCAATAGCTCCAGCAGCAACTAAAGGTGCAGTAAGTCTTCCTGAAAATCTACCTCCACCTCTGAAATCTTGAAAACCATTGTATTTCTTTTGTGCAACAAAATCAGCATGTCCCGGTCTTGGTTGTTTTTTTAGATGTTCATAGTCTTTAGATTGAACATCTTTGTTTTCAATCATTAGATGAATAGGAGATCCAGTTGAATATCCATTAAAGACACCCGATGTAATTTCAAATTGGTCCATTTCTTTTCTTGCGGTTGTTCCAATAGCGCCAGATTGTCTTTTTAATAGGTCATTCTTAATTTTAGTTTCATCAATTTTGATACCTGGAGGCATACCATCAATGACGATGCCTATCGCTTTTTGATGAGATTCTCCATATAGCGTTACTTTAAATAGATTACCGTAACTATTCATCATAAATCACTTCCTTCAATGTCTTCATGAGTTGCTTAGTTAATTCTATTGTTTGATCAAACCAAATTTCTTCGCTCTTTATTGCTTGAATAATAAGCATATGAAGCCCATTATAACCTTTTTTACTATCTCTCATAATTTGTGTTATTTTAGGATTATATACAAGGTCAATCACTATTTTTCCAGCAACCTCTTCTTTTGTTAGAATAGAAACATTCGTATTCGGAAAAGTTCCTATAGGTGTTGCTTGTACAAAAATATCAACGTGCTTGGTATCAATATCCTTATATTCGATGATGTGTTCAAATTTATGTTTGTTGCTAGCTAAATTTCTTGTAACAACTGTAACATTAGCGTTTAAATCGCGTAGTGCATGATAAGCTGCTTTCGCACCTCCGCCTGTGCCTAAAACATAAACATTTTTGGATTCTACTGAAATATGGTTTGTTTCTAATAACCCAATAAAACCATCATAGTCTGTATTGTCGCCAATAACTTCTCCATTTTTGTAATAAATTGTGTTCACAGCGCCAATCTTGTTTGCTTTGTGCGTTAATCTATCCATAAAAGGAATAACTCTTTCTTTATAAGGTGTGGTTACATTAAATCCCTGATAATAACCTTCCTTGAGCAAATCAATGAGTTCTGGAATTTCATCAGAATCAACGTTTAATAGTTCATATGAAATTTCATAATGGAATTTTTTACTTATTGTCTGATGAATTAAGTGTGATTTACTATAGTTGATTTGATTACCAATTAGTCCAAATCTTAAGCTCATTTTTGATTCGCCTTAGAAAGACGCATCATTTCTTTAATAAATGATTCATAAAGCGGCCATTGTTTGTCGTCATTAAATTCATTTTTTCTTTTTTCTAACAATTCTTTTTCTCTGTTTTCGTCTAATATAGGTAATTTATTCATTTTTTTATATTGCCCTATTTTTTGCGAAACACTCATTCTTTTTTTAAATAGTTCCATCATTTCGCTATCGATTTTATCGATTTCACTTCTTAAGGATTCAAGTTTCATGAATGTCACCTCCTAAGGATTGATATACTTTGAAAAAATTAGGATAGGATTTTCTAACAACATCAGCATTTGAGATCGTCACGGGTCCATCTGCACGAATCGCAGCAATTGCTATTGCCATAGCAATCCGATGATCTCCGAATGAATCAAATGTCTGATTACCCTTTAATTTCTTTTTCCCTACAATTATTACTGTATCATCTATTATCTTAATATCCACACCAAACTTAATGAGTGTCTGATACATCGCATCAAGTCTGTCAGATTCTTTTATTCTAAGTCGCGAAGCATTTGAAAACGTCGTTGTACGAGAGCTAAGGGCTGCCAAAACCATTAATATCGGTCCAAGATCTGGAATTTGACTTAAATCAATTGGAATTCCATAAGTTTCACTTGATTTTATCTTATATCTTCGGTCTAAATTTTTATATTCAATTTTGCCCTCCATCTCTTTAAGAATATCAATAATCTTGGAATCCCCTTGTTTACTAATCGGATTTAAATGCATTAGCTCAATGGGTCCACCAATTAATCCAGCAACCATCCAAAATGCAGCCTGTGAATAATCTGCTTCAACTGTTGCTGTTTGAGGTGTATATCTTTGTCCACCTTTAATATAAAAATATTGATCAACTTGCAAGATGTGAATACCAAATATCTTTAAAACTTCTAATGTGAGATCTACATACCCTTTTGATTCAAGCGGGGTTAGTAATTCAATCACTGAATCCTTTTTAAGCTTTGGTAGTGCAAAAAGCAATCCTGTAATGAATTGTGAACTCACGTCTCCTCTCATGAAATAATATCCAGCTTTAAGTGGGCCATGAAGTTCTAAAGGAAGATTATCTTCTTCTAATTTTTTATAATAAATGTGTTTGTGATCAAATAAATCAAAATATACATCAAGTGTTCTTTTGGGTAATCTAGCTTTCCCTGTAAAAATCACTTTTTCATTTTGCAAAAGTGCCAAGGGAATCATAAATCTTAAGGTAGAGCCTGATTCATTACAATCAATTGTCGGATAATTTAAAATCCAATCATGTCCTGTAACCTGCTCTTCAAAAAATGTAACACCAAAAGCACCTAGTGCTTTTTTCGTAGCTTCTATGTCATCAGATTCCAAAACATTTTTAATTGTAGAAGTCCCTTGAGCAAGACCTGAAGCAATAATATATCGATGTGATAAAGATTTTGAAGAGACAACAGGAACTACACCAGTGAGTGGTTTGGGGTTGATGGTGATATTCACTAAATATCCCCTTCCTTCAACACAATAATATCTGATTCTCCAGCTTTAGGAACAACAATAAAATGTAATCCTTCGGCTAAAAATTTTTTATCATGAATAATATCCTTCTTATAATCTTCCATCACTAATAAAGGTTCTTTAACTAAACCTCTTTCAAGAAGTAATGATTTAACTTCATCATATAATTGTTGTTGTGTTTCATGAAGTTTGATTCCTAATTCTAATGCCATGAGCATACCGTAACTGATTGCTTCACCATGCTTATATGTTTCATATTGGTGTCTTTTTTCAATCGCATGTCCAAAAGTATGTCCAAAATTTAAAACCATACGTTCTTTTTGATCATATGGATCTAATATAACTAACTCGCGCTTAACTTGAATTGACATGATGATTTCAGCTTCAGTAACGCGTTCATGTAATAATAGATGGTGATATAATTTCTTATCGCCGATTAAACCAGCTTTAATCATTTCAGCTAAACCATTTGCATATTCTCTTTTTGATAAGGTGTTAAGAAAGTTCATATCTATATAAACAAATTGAGGATTATAAAAAACTCCAACCAGATTTTTACCTTCAATTAGATCAATTCCTACTTTACCACCAATACTGCTATCAACCATAGATAATAAAGTTGTTGGTATTTGAATAAATGGAATTCCTCTGAAAAGGGTTGATGCAACAAATCCAGCAAGATCTCCAACAACACCTCCGCCTAAAGCGATTATTATGTGATGTCTTTTTATTTGCTTTTGAACCAATTCTCGAATGACTTTCTGATAGGTCATAAAAGATTTAGACTTTTCGCCTGGTTCAACAACGACAAAAAGTGTATTGAAATCAATAAGAGAGTCTTTCAATTTTTGAGCATATAATTCGTTCACATTTTGATCAGTGATGACAAAAACATCACGTCCATGATAAATTGAATGAACATACTTGTTTAAATTCAATAATTGATTGTTCTCGATAAAAATGTCGTATTCAGGCATTTTAATGAACATCAAAATCCATCCTCTTTTCTTTTGCTTCTTTGAGGTATTTCATTAATGTTTCCTTATCATCAAGTAAGATAAGTTCTTTCACATATTGAATTTCCTTAGTGAAATCATTTATTTTTCTCACTAGAGCTTCTTTATTTTCTAAAAATAGTTCGCTCCACATTATCTCATTGATTTTAGCAATTCTTGTTAACTCTCTAAATGAATCTCCAGTAGCTTCGTTCGTTTCTTTGTATTGATCACTTTGCATTAAAGCAACGGCTATCACGTGCGTTAGTTGACTTGTAAAGGCAATGAGTTCATCATGTGTTTGAGCACTTACTATTGTTATTTTACCAAATTTAAGGTTATTTGCGATAAGTCTCAATAATTCTTGATCCTTTTTATGACTTCTTTTCCCTGGTACAATAATGAAATTAGCATTTCTAAACATTTTTTCATCTCTGGAATCAAAACCACTTGTTTCTTTTCCTGCCATTGGATGATGTGAAGTATATGAAACACCTTCAGGCAATATATTTTCAATTTGTTCCATCATCCACACTTTAGTTCCACTAACATCTGTAACAATTTGCCCAGCTTTAAATAACTTCAAATGGCTTTTTACAAATTCAATATTATTTTTAGGGTATAAAGCTAAAATCACAAGATCAGCCTTTGATAATTGTTCAATGGCGTTATCTGATTCAATAAATCCAAGTCTAACCCCGTCATTAATGGGTCTGTTGCTTCTATTAAATGCATATATTTTATGTCCGTTTTTATGGAGACCTTCGGCATATGATGCTCCAATAATCCCTAAACCTACAATGAAGATTTTCATTTCATTTTTTTCCCTAAAACATCAGAGACTTTATTTAACTCATCCATCATTTGACTAAACTTATTTAATTTAAGCGATTGTGCGCCATCACTTAGTGCATGCTCTGGATCATGGTGAACCTCAACAATTAAACCATGAGCACCAACTGCAAGACTTGCAAGTGATAGTTTTTCAATCATATTCCATCTTCCTGCAGCATGTGAAGGATCAATGATTACAGGTAAGTGCGATAATTCCTGAACAGCAAGAACTGCACTAATATCAAGTGTATTTCTAGTATATTTTTCATAAGTACGAATGCCGCGTTCGCATAAAATAACATTATCATTACCACCTGCCATAATATATTCAGCCGACATTAACCATTCTTCTATAGTTGCTGATAAACCTCTTTTAAGTAAAATAGGTTTATTACATTTGCCAAGTGCTTTCAGTAAATGAAAGTTTTGCATATTTCTAGCGCCGACTTGAATGATATCGACATATTCTTCAAATAATGGGATTAAATCAGCACTAGGTATTTCAGTAACAATTGCTAATCCTGTTTCATCGCCAATTTTCTTTAACAACTTTAACCCTTCAACTTCAAGTCCTTGAAAAGCATACGGTGAAGTTCTTGGTTTATATGCTCCCCCTCTTAAAAGATGAGCACCAGATTTTTTGACACTTTTAGCTATTACTCTTAATTGTTCTTCGGATTCAACCGAACAAGGACCAGCCATAATAATAAACTGATCTCCCCCAATTTCAATACCGTTCTTTATTTTTATAATCGTGTCTCTTCTTTTAAAACTTCGACTTGCCTTTTTAAATGGTGTGGTAACCCTTGTTACTTCTTTAACACCATCAAATGCATATAAGTCACTTGGATCCAGTGATAATGTATCACCGATGATACCAAAAACACGGACATTATCGGTTGATGCATCCTTAATTTCTAAATTTTTTGCTTTTAAATACTCGACAATCTTTTCGTACTCCTTTTTAGTGGAGTTCTTTTTCATTTGTATTATCATATTTTATATCTCCTATGTTTTAATAAAAAAATCCCTGAGAGGAACCCCAAGGATGATGATTAATCATTTTTTGGCTGTTCCTTTATTCGCATAAAAAGGAATGCCTTGCAATCCTTTTTTCTAATGATATGCGTAATAATAGACAGCTTTCATTAGTTTTAACATAGAAATCACCTTTCTTTGTTTGTTTTATCGTATCACATTCATTGTCAAAAGACAATATTTGAGTATAAAATAAAGACTTTTACTTTTTTTTCATTTTAGGTATTGTGTTTTACACAGTAACGTTATATAATGGTAGTGTGCAAAACACAGTAAGGAGGTATATCGTGAACACTCAATTTAAAAAAGGGATTCTGGAAATGTGCATTTTATCCCTCATTGATAAACGAGATATGTATGGATTTGAAGTTATAGAAAAACTTGCAAGTGATATTGATGTAAATGAAAACACAGTTTATCCCATTTTAAGAAGACTTACTGGTCAAGGATTATTTGAGACCTACATTGAGCAAACCAATATTGGAGCTCCACGAAAATACTATCAAATTACCAAATTTGGAAAAGAGAAACTCGAGGAGTATGAATCTGAATGGAAAACATTTTTAACCGGAGTATTTAGATTATTAGGAGGGAATAACAATGAAAGCTGATTATATTAGAAAATTAAAGGATCAATTAGAAGAATTTGAAGCAAGTCGTGCAGATATAGATGACATTATCAATGATTATGAACAACTCTATGATGATGCGCTTTCAACTGGTAAAACAGATGATGAAGTTTATACTTTTTTGGGTGATCCAAACGGGGTTGCCTACGATTTAATTGATACACTCAAAATTAAGCATCATAAAGATATAAGAAATAAGGTCATTGCATTAACGCCATTTATTTCTTTAATTATATTTATGATTTTAGGGTTCGCTTATGATTTGTGGCATCCAGGTTGGTTAGTATTCCTACTAATACCAGTTTCAGCAATCATCATGAGTACAGATCGAAAAAGTGGAATTATTGGTTTAACACCGTTTATTAGTGTCTTGGTATTTCTTTTTCTTGGATTTCAATATAATCTATGGAATCCCACATGGTTAATTTTCTTATTAATTCCTATAACGGCAATTATATTAAATACAAGCTTTAAAGATATGTTTGTTTCCTTATCTCCATTTGTTGCATTAATAACCTTTATTATTTTAGGTACATATTTCGATTTGTGGAATCCAGGTTGGCTTGTCTTCTTGATCATTCCAATGTTAGGTATTCTACAAAAAAGAAACAAAATTCAAATGCTTATTTTAGAATTAACATTTATTATCGCTATTGCATTTTATCTCTATATGGGATATGTACAGAATAATTGGGCAATTGGTGGTTTAGGATTTATCCTTCCAGTAGCAACTGCTATTCTATTTGGAGATGTCACTTTTACTTGGAATATGCCAAAGGGTGCAGAGCGTAAAAAAGTTATTATCTTACTACTAACAATTCTGTTATCTATTATAGTGTTCTTAGTTCTAGGAATAGTACTTAATGGTTGGGTATATGCATGGCAGATTTTCTTACTTATTCCTGTCGTTTCAATTATTGCTTTTGATAAGTTTAGATTTACATCGATTTCTCCGTTTGTCGCTATTATTCTATTCTTTTCAATTGGTTATTTCTTTGATTCATTTTATATATCATGGTTAGCTTTCTTAATTATTCCTATGGCAGGAATTCTAGAGAACGCTTAGATTTATTGATAAATTAATATAAAACTTCTCTTAGCATTCTTTCTTGGATGCTAAGAGAAGTTTTTTTATTTCTTACATGACTTTAATATATTCATAAGCGATTCAATTGCTTGTTTAATTTCACTAATTTCTATTCCTGAATATCCTAATACAAGTGTTGGTTTATTTGTATTTTCCATTTTTTTAAGGTCATAAGATTTTAAACCAGTGACATATATATGGTTTTTTATAACATGAGTAACAATCGTTTCTTCAGGTATATCCGAATCAATTTCCAGTAAAAAATGTAGACCTGTATCATATCCTTTAATCTTAACATTAGGATACAACTCAATTGTTTTTGTTATGATTTCAATCTTTTCTCTATAGGCTTTTTGCATGCGATTTATATGTCTTTCAAAGAAACCTTCGTGCATAAATTTATACATAACAAACTGTTCGAAATTAGGAACTGTACACCCATGATATGTCATCATTTTCTGGTATTGAGAAAGTAATCTTTTGGGTAGCACCATGTAATTCATTCTAAATGATGGAGCCAAAGTTTTTGTAAATGTATTCATATAAATGACTTTATCGCTATGGTCAAATCCCTGAAGTGCGGGGATAGGTTTTCCTTGGAATCTAAATTCACTGTCATAATCGTCTTCAATGATATATCGCCCAACTGAGCGATTTGCCCAATTAAGTAATTCATAACGTCTTTGTATGGGCATGACGATTCCCATTGGAAATTGATGAGAGGGTGTGATATGTACAACTTGTGCATTTGTATGCCTTAGTTCATCAATAGCGAGTCCCGAATCATCAAGAGAAACCAGGGATAGCTTAACATTGTTTCCATTATAGATTTGATAATTTTTTTTGTATCCAGGATTTTCAATTGCATAGTGTTTATCTCTACTTAATAACTCAATAAGGATATTTATTAATGAGGAACTCCCTGAGCCAATAACGATTTGATCTTCATCTGCTTTAATCCCTCGGTACAATTCGAGATATCTTGAAATTTCTCTTCTGAGTAAATCTAATCCCTGAGGATGAATCTTATTTAACATTTCGTGATGATTTTCCGAAAGCACCGTGCGCGAAAGTTTTGCCCAAGTTGTATTTGGAAATAATGATGTGTCAACTACATTTGTTTTAAATGCATATTGATATACTGGTTCTTCTGGAGAAATCCTTCTTTGCTCATGGTGTATTTTTCTTTGATTAGTTTCGATAAGTTCTACTTTCTTATCAACGAAATATCCTTTTTTTTCAATTGAGTAAACATACCCTTCAGCAATTAATTGTTGATATGCTGCTTCAACTGTCAAAGGACTTAATTTAAGATCTTGTGCTAATTTTCTTTTTGAAGGCAATTTTTGGCCCTCAATATATTTATCTTCGACAATCATTGTTTTGACATGCTTATATAAAGAAACATAAAGTGGTTCTTTCTTTTTTTTGCTTGAAAAATAATTAAACATCATATACCTCATCTGGTATGCTTATATTTATTCAAACTGAATATTTCAGCATGCCAGTTATTATTATATAATAGATATGGAAAATTAACAAGTGGAGGTATTATGTGATGCAAAATAAACGTTATCAATTAAACAAAGAATTAGCACAAATGCTTAAAGGTGGAGTCATCATGGATGTATCAAATCCCGAACAAGCAAAAATTGCAGAAAAAGCTGGTGCAGTTGCGGTTATGGCACTAGAAAGAATTCCAGCTGATATTAGAGCTTCTGGTGGTGTCTCAAGAATGAGTGATCCCAAAATGATTAAAGCAATTCAAGAAGCTGTTTCTATTCCAGTGATGGCTAAAGTAAGAATTGGTCATTTTGTGGAAGCGCAAATCTTAGAAGCAATAGAAATCGATTATATTGATGAAAGTGAAGTGTTATCTCCTGCAGATGATGTCTATCACATTGATAAGACGAAATTCAATGTTCCGTTTGTTTGTGGAGCAAAAGATTTAGGTGAAGCATTAAGACGTATCAGTGAAGGTGCTGCAATGATTAGAACAAAAGGTGAGCCTGGCACAGGTGATATTATTCAAGCTGTTAGACACATGCGTTCAATTCAAAAAGATATGCGTACTATTCGAGCGATGCAGGAAGATGAACTTTTCATCCTTCAAAAACAATTTGGTGTTTCTCTAGATCTCATTCAATTTGTACATGCAAATGGTAAATTACCTGTTGTAAATTTTGCAGCTGGTGGAATTGCTACTCCTGCTGATGCAGCACTAATGATGCAGTTAGGTGCCGAAGGTGTTTTTGTTGGTTCTGGTATTTTTAAATCTGGCAACCCACAAAAAAGAGCTGAAGCAATCGTTAAAGCTGTGACAAATTTCAATGACCCTAAAATCCTTGCTGCTATTTCAGAAGATTTAGGAGAAGCAATGGTTGGTATCAATGAACAAGAAATTGAACTATTGATGGCTGAACGAGGTAAATAATGATTACTATTGGCATCCTTGCGATTCAAGGCGCTTTCATTGAACATGCTCACAAACTAGCAAAGCTCGGTGTAAAGACTTTTGAAATTAGACAAAAAAAGGATTTATTGATTCCCATGGATGGTTTGATACTCCCAGGAGGAGAGAGTACAACCATGGGTAGATTATTAGATGATCTAGATCTGTTTACACCTATTAAAAAGATGATTGAAGCAGGTTTTCCCGTTTTAGGTACGTGTGCCGGTATGATTTTATTAGCAAAATCATTAACTAATTCACACAAAACCTATTTCGAAACAATGGATATCAATGTAATTAGAAATGCATATGGTAGACAGTTAGGCAGTTTTGTGACAGAAGAAAAATTCAATGGTGTTTTAATCCCAATGACATTCATCAGGGCCCCATATGTCGATTCAGTTGGACCTAACGTTCAAATACTTGCAACAGTTGATGGAAAAATAGTAGCAACAAGACAAAATAATCAATTAGTAACAGCGTTCCATCCAGAGCTAACAACAAGTACATATATCCATGAATATTTTATAGATTTAATTAAATCTTCAAACAAATAATTAACAAAACTCAGTTTCAACGGAAACTGAGTTTTTTCTTATTTCTTATTCATTTTTCGTTCTTTTTTTAAAGCTCTTGACTTTTGATACTTACATTCTTTAAGCAAGCGTCGGTAACTATGAAGTCTATCAAATGATAACTCTCCATTTTCAATTGCTTTTTTAACTGCACACCCCGGTTCGCAGGTATGTGTACAATCATTAAATTTACACTGTTTGCTCAATTCCTCAATATCCGAAAATGTTGAATCCAAATCAACATCATCAAGTTGTAATTCTCTCATTCCAGGTGTATCTATAATCATCGATCCGCTTTCGGTAATATATAATCCTCTAGTTGTTGTCGTATGTTTTCCCCTATCGTGATCGCCAATGATTTCTGTTTTTTGAACTTTATCATTCAACAAGTGATTGACAATCGTTGATTTCCCAACACCTGATGAGCCAATAAATGCATACATTAAACTTGGTTTGAGATAAGAATCAACCTGTTTAAAATATGGTTCAATGTATTCCGAAGTTATCAAAACATCTACACCAATTGATACGGAATATACTAACTTCACTAATTTATCTATATTCAAGGCTAAATCTGCTTTAGTTAAAATAATTGATGGAATTGCTCCGCTATCCCAACATACTGCTAAATAACGTTCAAGCCTTCTCAAATTAAAGTTCTCATTTAAGGACATACAAATAAATATGACATCAACATTAACCGCTATGATTTGTGCATCTGATGTCAAGCCTGCAGTTTTTCTTTCAATAACACTTTTACGATTTAAAATCTGATGAATGATCGAAAAATCATCCGCATCTTCTACCATCACCCAATCTCCAACTGATGGAAATCCTTGAGGTGTCGAAATATGATACATCATTTTTCCTGACACCTTAGCCAATCTTTCTTGATTACCCACAACAATTTTATATAAATCTCTTTGTTGTTCAATCACTAAAGCCAGTTCAAAATCACGAAACATATTCGCTTCGTTTAATCTTTTTGGGTCAATAAAAACCCGATATTCATTTATTTGATTCATAAATCCTCCAATTTTAAATTTGGAGGGTTAAAAGCCGAGAATGCCCTCCGTCATTTGTTTGAATGAAATTTCTCTAACAATTCTTTTCATCACACATTCCCCATTTCTATAAGTATTTATGAATCCTATGGAATCACTACTATTATTATATAATATCTTTGTAAGGCTGTAAACACAATATAGCAACTTCAACCTTGTATTAGTTAAATAATTATGCTTTTTTAAGATTTTTTTCAAGTAAAACCTTGATATCCTTTAATAAATCTTCAACTTTTGGTTTTTTAGCATCTAATAATTCTTGTTCTTTTTTCTTTTCTTCTTCAATTAATTTTACTTCAGCCGCTTCTTCTAATTGTTTCGCATTAGCAAGTTCATTCGCTTTATTAAATAATTTAATAATTAAGAATACAATAAGTGCAATAATAGTGAAATCTATAATGTTTTGAATAAATATACCATAATAAATAGCATTTTCAGTGGTACCATTCACCTCATCTGCAGCTGTAATAACATATTTATAGTTTTCAAATCCCCCACCACCTAGTGCGAGACTGATTACAGGCATGAGTACATCTTTAACAAGACTAGCAATTATTTTCCCAAATGCACCACCAATAATTACTGCAATAGCTAAATTCAATACACTTCCCTTCATAATAAATGATTTGAATTCATTAAGAAATTTTTTCATTTTTTCATCTCCTTTTTTTTATTATATCATTAAAATAAAAACCAGTCATGGTGCCATGACTGGTATTATTATTTAATCTAATTTGATATATCCAACACCGATACCTTTAGGTCCGGTATGAGCACCTACAACTGGAGTTAAATAGGCAACAACAACTTCTCTTTTTGGGAATACTTTTTGAATTTCATCTTTAAACCATTTTGCTGCTTCATTATTATGAGCGTGAGCAATATAAGTTAAAACATTTAGATCTTTCGTATCCTCAATGTATTTCTCTAAAACACGTTGTTGAGCTTTATGAGTTGTTCTAATTTTCTCTAAAGATGTTACTTTACCATCATCACCTAAAACTAATAATGGTTTAAGTTGTAACATTGTACCAAGAGTTCCTTGAAGCTTTGATAATCTTCCATTTTTCACTAGATATAAAAGTGTATCAACGGCAAAATAGATTCGATCGTTATCTCTAATCTTTTCCAAGTATTTGATAATTTGTTTAACTGTTTTACCTTCTTCAACTAATCGGTGGGCTTCTAAAACCATATACGCCTCACCATATGCAAGCGTTAATGAATCGAATGCTGTAACTTTTATTTTGACTTCAGAAGCAATTCTTTTTACTGACTCAAATAATCCGCTCAGCTGTGAAGAAATGGTAATAACCAATGCTTCTTCATACCCGTCGTTGTAAAGTTGTTCAAAATATTCCATCATTTTTCCTATGGAAACATAAGAAGTCTTTGGTATATCATTGGGATCTTTTGCAATTCTCTCATAAAATGTTTTTGCATCCATATCTACAAAATCGTCATAGGTTTCATCGGTTCCGAAATGGATAGCAGATCTTAAAATGATAATGTCTTTTGGATAATCTAAATAATCTAAACCGGAATTGCTACATGTTAAAATAGCTATTTTACTCATTTTTTTCTCCCTTAATTGTATATTTTAAAGTGAGTTATAAACGTTCTCACAATCTAACTGTATCTTATCATGTTTTAAGTTTTTTGACTATCATATGATGACAGTTTTTGAAATTAAATCACTTTGAATCCTTTTGTGTGAAACAATTAATTTAATATATTCTTTTAACCTTAATCTATTGCATGATATAATAAATTCATAATAATATAGGTGATTTCACAAATACAAAGTAAAATCTCGCCTACATATTCTTATAGAAAAAGTGTGATTCTATGGATCAACAAAAAATATATACCTACGAAGACATACTTCTTATAAAAGAGCTTTTAGAATTAAATCGAGAAGTAAAACTCGTGGTTTCTGGTACGAGCATGAGACCCTTTTTCTATCATCAAAAAACAATAGTAACTTTGGCTAATCCGATAGAACCATTCAAACGTTTTGATGTCGTATTGTATTGTCACAATGGTGACTATAAATTGCACCGAATTCTCAAAGTCCACGGAGATCAACTCGTTATTTGTGGTGATGCATCAGTCACTTTAGAATATATCAATGTAATTTCGGTATTTGGAATCGTTGTTTACCATCAAAAAGGGAGATACAAGACATCTGCAAACAATAAAAGATATCTAAAACAAGTCCGTTTTTGGAATTTTTTAAAACCTTTTAGACGTTATCTCATCCGTCTTTATAAAGGCGATTAAACTATTAAATGAAACATCATTTAATAAAAAGCACTCCAATCGGAGTGCTATACAAAGGGTATATGATACCCTTTTTTTATAAAATTTGGTAAAGTTCTTTTATGTCATTTATCGTTTGAAAAGCTTTTAGTCTATCTGGGTGTTGATGACCTTTTGTATAAAGAATAATATTGCATCCAAGTTCATTGGCCACTTCAACATCGTGAAGTGTATCACCAATCATCGTCACTTCTTTAGGATTTATCCCATTTTCATTAATAAAATCTTTTGCTACATCAACTTTACTTTTCGCATAAACATCTGAAGTTCCCAAAATGCCTTTAAACAGGTGTTCAATCTTAAAGTGCTTCAGTTGGCGATGTAAATTATTAATTTCAGAAGCTGATAACATGATGTTGATATATCCTTTATTTTTATAATGCTTAATCGCTTCAATAACTCCTTCATGTAAACCTAAATTCAAGCTTCTAGGCTGATATCTTTCAATAAATCTATGAGCTAAAACTGTAAAACTAGTCTTTTTAAGGTCATAGACCTTAGCATAATAAGTTTCTACTGGAAAATCAAAAATCATTAAGTATTCCTCAAAAGTAACTGTTGGTCTTTCTTCTTCAATTAGCATCTCATTTAAGATTTCATAACAAAGGTATGCATCATCTAAAACTGTTCCATTAAAATCCCAAAAAATATATTTCATAGAAACCTCACTTGTGATAGGGATGATTTTTTAATATCATATACCCACGGTAAATTTGTTCCATTAAGATGAGTCTCATCATCTGATGTGGAAAAGTCATTTTTGAAAAAGATATTTGGTCATTTGATCTTTGGATAACTTGCTCGCTTAATCCATAAGATCCACCGATAACAAATACTAAATCACCTTGATAATATGTAGTTTTTTCATCAATTAATTGTGCAAATCCTTCACTATCAAACATCTTTCCTTTAATAGCCAAAGCAATTACAATATCAGAATCTTTTATTTTACCTAAAATTCTTTCGCCCTCAATATTAATGCCTTGTTTGGAAGCTTCATCTGAAACCTCTATCCATTCAAGCTTGACTGGAATTTGCTTCTGATAAAAAGCAATCCCTTGATTAAGATATTTTTGATTCATTTTTCCAACAACAATAATTTTAATCATAATTTTATACCTGGAAGTCCCTCTTGACTTGCATAAAAAATCTCAATCTTTGTAGGATCATCAAAATATTTAACGATTGATTCTTCAATGTCAAGCACAGTGTTGCAATCCTCAGAGATATGAGCAACTATCCATTTACTTGTTTTATTTCTAACAAATAAATTCATTAACCATGCAGCATCATCATTTGATAAGTGACCTCTTTCGCTCATAATTCTTTTTTTAAGTAAAAAGGGGCGTGGAGATTGCATCAATTTTGTTGGATGATGATTGGCTTCTAATAGATATAAATCCGCATCGCTTAATAGCTCGTGATAACTTTGATCGACATATCCAGAGTCCGTTAAGATAACTATCTTTTTCAATTGATTATCAAGCACATAGCCTACAGGTTCTGCTGCATCATGAGATAGCATGAATGGTGAAACATTAAGATCTCCAATTGAAAAAGGTTCATCAGCTTTGACAAAGTGGGTTCGTTCAAAAAGCGCAACCACGTCAACTGGTAGCGCATCATAGGTTCCTTTTGTAAGATAAATATCTTCAATTGTTCCATGCTTTAACAACATCTTAAGTCCCATCACATGATCGTGATGTTCATGTGTAATCAATAAGGTTCTTACATCATAAAGATTTTCATCGTATGCTTGCATTTTATTTTTCATTTTTTGATAACTAATACCGGCATCAATGAAGATCCTAATATCGCCTACTTTTAAGTAGGCCATATTTCCTTTTGATCCACTGGCCAAAATAAAAACTTCCACAGTATCACCTTCTTTCATGATAACATATAAATATGTGATATTATCAAATAAAATGAAAGTGGTTGCAATACCCCCCGAAAAATGCTATATTATATTTGCTTGTATGAAATACACTGAAGGAGTGAACACAATGAATCAAATGAAAAATTTAAGGAAACTTGCTATATTTGTGCTAATATCTGCTAGTTTGCTTACATTAGCTGCATGTGACAGCAGTGAATCAATACCTTATGGTAGTCTCACCGATGATGTTTACATGACAGTAAGCGGAGTCACAGTAACAGAAAAAGAATTATATAACACATTACGTCTGCAAGGAGCTACGATTTTAGCAACTATGATTGATGAACAAGTCTTTTCAGACCAATTAGCAACAGTTACTCAACTACTCGCTAATGGAGACGAGGATTTGAATGTTTATATGGATGAAACAGTAAATAGTGCAATCCATGGAACATCAGATGCTGACGCTCTAAAAGATTTATATGACAATTCTCCAGATAAGTTCGTAAGAGATCTAGAAAAATATGCTGACTCACTGTACTTGCTAGATAATACACTTAATATAGCTCAAGCTGTTGCAAGTCTTGAAGATCTTGCTACTACACAGGATAACGCATATAGTGGATACTCAAGTATTCCTCTATTGGTGGAAAGATACGGGTTAAGAGTTGCTCAAAGATATTATGCACAACAACTTCTTAATGATGAAATCCTAGATGAAGAAAGTGATTCTTATATCTCTGATGATGATGTACTTGCTTATTATCAAACAAATATGCTTGACAGATATGATGTCCAAGCATTAGTCGTCAGATTTATTAATTTGAATGAAGCCAATGCTGCTCTTTATCAAGAAAGCATTAAAGCTGATTCAAGAGGTTTATGGTATAAGATTCCTGATATCAGAATTCTTTCAGGTGAACCAGGTTATATTGATTTAACCGATGAAACACCTCAATCAGGATATAAACATGTTAAAGATATTCTTGATGATCTCGGAATTCTAGATAAATTAGGCGTAGACTATGAAGATCGCGCACTCATAGGAGTTGCCGATTACGAAAATTATTACAAAGCTTATATCATTAGTACGAATAGAACTGATGGTTTAAGTGATGAAGCTTTAACTACAGCACAAGTTAAAGATCAATTTGTAGCAATTTATAATATTTTAAATCCAGCTTCACAAGTTGAAGTTACAGTTGATGGTTCAATCGTAGCAATTGCCGGTAGTGAATTTACTTCTACGTATACTTACGATGACTTAACTGAAATTAACACAAGCTTAAGAAGCCATATTTATACAACATTAATTTCTGAAGCATCAATGACAGATCCTAATGATACAACTGATGGTAAGCCTTATTCTTCAAGAGTACAAACTTATGGCACATCACGTTACTTAGTTTTCAAACTTGGTGATGATAAAGTTAATCAAGAGTTAATCTATAATGCTGATTCAGAAACATTTATGGATTCACCCGAAGCTACTGCTGCTAAAGCTGATGTTGTTGCTGAATTAACAGATAATAAATTGACATCAACTTATGTATCAGGTAAAGTTAATGATTTCTATGCTGAAAGTTCATTAGACATTTATGATCCAGTAGTTCGTACATTCTACGAACAATCTTATGGGTATGCTGGTACAACTAAAGATAAATCTGGTGATGTTATCGCAAAAATTGGTGATATCGAAATTACTGTTGATGACTATTTTGCAAGACTTGAAAAGACATATGGTATTAATCTTGCATTAGATCTTGCATCAAACAAATTCTTAGATGAAAATCCAGATTATGTAATTAGTGATGAAGATATGACTAGCTACCAAACACAATTTGAAGATATCATTTCACAATTTTCGGGAGATAATTTTTCTTCAAATGGTTATCCAGCTAGCATGGGTAGACAAAACTTCTTACTTCTAGCTTTTGGTTCAACTTCTAATACTGAAGCAATCAACCAACTCTTTATATATCCAAATCTTAGACAACAATATTTAGATGACAGTGAAACACAATACGACGATATCTATTCGAAGTTATCTCAACTTGCTGAATTACAATATAATAACTTCAAATCAATCAGCGTAAGTCATCTACTCATTTATGTAGATAAAAATGGTGATGGAACTCCAGATGATCCTCAAGAATATCTTGATGCATTAGGTACTGCTGGAGCTACACAAGTATTAACTGGGTTAACAGATCTTGTCCAATTACTTTATTCTAAACTTGGAAATTATACTGGTATGGCAAACGGTTTATCTTCACTTGCTACTGAATTTAACAATTCTGGACGCATCGACCGTGGAAGTGTCACACCTCCATATGATTATCAAATTGAACAAATTTGGGCACAATATCGTCAATTGGGTTTCTATTTGAAATATGAAAGTATTCCATCAGCAATCACTAATACATCAAACTTTATTACTGGTTCAAGTGTATTAGATGAAGTTTTCTACAACCGTGCGATGTCCCTTTATGATCAACTTGATGCTATGATTGAAGATGATTCTAAGTTCCCATATTTAGATTTATACGATAGTGTTATTACTGATGCAGCTTTAGAACAAGTTAAATCAGCATTTGGTTGGCATTTAATTCTCGCTACTTCAGTCGCTGAAAAATCTTCTGCAATGTATGATGCTTCAGAAGACGAAGATGGCAAATATGTCAACGCTGATGAAACATTAAATGCATATAATAGCACATCTGATGTGTTAACTGCAACTCAAGTTGAATATTATATCACTGAACAAAAAACTGATGAAGGCGTTGTCCTTCCACCAGTTGTTCAAAAAGCAATTGCTTCATATTTAACACCAGTACTCTCACGTTATAATAATCAATATATGCAACGTGAACTTGTCTTCAAATTATTAGAAGACTGTACATTCACAAATCCAGCTGATAAAGATAGATTTGATACAATCCGTGAAATTAACAGACGTCAATTTAATGACTATTCATTATCACCAACTGGTTACTTAGATCAAAATTATGATAACCTATATGGTTCATGGTTTGATATTCTAGAAGGTTAAATAATATTAACAAAAAGGACTCAATTTAGTCCTTTTTTTATATCACTTGATCAATACATTCTTTCATATCGTTTTTTGAATTATTCACAATATTTGATACAGGATAAGCATACATGAATGAAGACGCATATGGTTTAAGCATTGATTTTAATTGATCTAAGTCTGAAACATGAGGATCAAGCCATTTCTTTTTATTATCCTCCGATAATATTACAGGCATGCGATCGTGAATATCAGTCATCAGTTCATTCGCTTGAGTTGTGATAATGGTTGTCGTATATAGTTTTGATCCATCACTTTTTGTATATGTCGACCATAAACCTGCAATAGGAAATATTTTTTTATCCTTCATTAATACCCGTAGCGGCTGTTTCTGATCTTTATCTCTTTTCCATTCGTAGAAGCCATCTGCTAATATAATGCATCTTTTATGTTCGAATGAACCTTTAAATGATGGTTTCTCATGAAGTGTTTCTGCTTTGGCGTTAATTGTCGAATAACTATTTTTTTCATCTTTAGTAAATGGTGGAATAAAACCCCATTTCAAAAGACCTACTCTATTTTTTGATCCATCATTAATAATCGAAATAACTTCTTGTCCAGGTGCTACATTATATCTTGGAACTTCAAAATCACTTTTAACATCTTGGATATCATAATATTCGCTTAAGTAATCTCTGAGTTCATCCATCGTTACCGTGATTGTAAATCTTCCACACATCCGAATCACCTCATTTTCAATGTTATTATATCACAAAAGAAAAATCCCTAAAAGGGATTATTTTTCTTCTTTTTTGATTGTTGTTTTATAAAAACGCATCTTATCTAAGACTGAAACCATATTGGTAAACGAACCATCAGCCGTATCTTCAAGCGTTTCACCCAAAACAGTAAATTTAGAATCAATGGTATCAATAAACCATAACAATAAAGCTTCACCTGTTTGAGGTTTTTTGGGTGATCCAAAGTGAAACTGGCCATGATGTGAAATCATCATATGCTTAAGCAGAAGAACTTCTTCTGAATCTTGGTAATTAAATAATCTCGCAACACGATCAACTTCAACGGTCTGCATAACTAGATGGCCAATTAAGAGTCCCTCTTTAGTATATTCACCATCAACACCACTAATTTCATTAATCTTAGACATGTCATGTAGGATGGCTGCTGAATATAATAAGTCTTTGTTCAAATAGGGATATATCTTTATAAATGGGTCAATGAGCTTAAGCATTGTTAACGTATGGTGACTTAATCCACCTACATAAGCATGATGAAATTTGGTTGCTGCAGGATGCATATAAAATGCATTCTTATTTTCTTTATAAAGCGTTTGTGTAATCTTCTGCAAAACTGGATTTTCAATTTGCTTTAGAAATCCTTCAATGCCTTTTTTGATTTCTAGCATAGGTACTGGAGCATAAACATAAAAGTGTTCTAATACTCTTGCTAAATCATCATCAGATAAAACTTTTTCAACTGGTGTGATTGAAATGCACTTTAAAACTAATTCATCTTCTAATTTAACAATTGCTTGTGCTTCAAATTGGTAAACCTTTCCCATTCCAATTAATGGGAGTTGATCAAAATCCAGTTTGAGGTTGACGTGTTCACCTTTTTCAGTTTTGACTGTTGTATTGCAAAAATGAACTCCTTGATTGATATTTTCAACCTTTGCAATCATCGTATATGTTTCATTTTGATTGAGTTCCATAGTAATCTCCTATTCTTTAACGTGTTCAAGAACATATCGTTCAAGTTCACTTTTTTCATTTTTTAGTCTTTTATTAAGTACTTCAATAACCATCTCAGTTTGTAGATTTTTTACCCAAGCTCCTGCTTTTTTATTCGCCAAACTAATCATTTCAGTTGCGCGAAGTTTCAAATCCAAATCACTTTGTACTGGTAAATTTTTATAATCATACTCAATTTTCGTTTTTAAGTTCTTAGTTTTTTTAAGCATGTAATTAATACGGTTGGTAAGTAAACATAGATCAATTCCATATGTATAAAGTGTATATGCATCAAACTCTTGATTCTTTTCAGCCAACATTTTTGCTGTTTCATATCTGTGTCGGTGCTTATTTGAAAATGGCCATTCATTTGGTACGGATCCGTATAAGGTGAAACAAAGGGTGAAAAACGCGTCAACAAAAGGAATTTCATCCATTTGTTCAGCATAAAGAATCCCTTTTTCTAAACCGGGTAATACTTCATGTACGCCTGTAGTAATCATTGATTTCAATGCTTTTTTGACATAGCTTCCTTGAAGCATTTTAATCATTTCATTCATGATACGTTCCATAGCAACGCTTCTTAAGTTTTCCTTCATTTCGGTGATTGCGTCTCTTGTTTCACGGTCAATTTGAAACCCTAATTTGGCTTGGAAATAAAATGCACGCATCATACGAAGTGCATCTTCATTGAAACGATCAACTGGATTTCCAATCGTTTTAATAATCTTCTGTTGAAGATCACCTCTACCATTAACATAATCAATAATCTCTTCTTTTTCGGTCATCAAGATCCCATTGATGGTAAAATCTCTTCTTTTGACATCTTCTTCAACTGTTTCACAAAAAACTACTTCTTCTGGATGTCTATTATCAATATATTCTCCATCAATTCGATATGTTGTTATCTCAAAGGATTCATCACCATAGATTGCAGTAACAGTTCCATATTTTAAACCCGTAGGTTTTGTTTTAAATATTTTAGAAACTTGGTGCGGTTTAGCATTTGTTGTAATATCGACATCGGTTGTTGGCTGCTTTAAAAGATGATCCCTGACGGCACCACCAACAATATATGCTTCATAACCTGCTCTTTTTAGTTCGTATATTACTTTTTTTGCTGTTCTAATTGTACTCATTTTATTCACCGTTTCTATTATACCAAGAGTTCACATATTTTAGTAGTCTGAAGTATCTACAAATATCTATGTGAAAAAAGATGATACAATCAAATTGAGGTGGAAAACAATGAAAAGAAAAACAATTCTTTATATCGCTATGACTCTAGACGGATATATTGCTGATGAACAAGATCAATTAACCTTTCTTGATGCATATCATCATATAAAATTTACAAATCAAACTTATGCTAAATTATTAAAAAGAATTGATACCATCATCATGGGGAGAAAAACATACGACATATTGCAAACGCTTGTTGAAAAATGGCCATATTCTGATCAACAAACTTATGTACTCACATCAACATTATCAAAATCACCTGTCGATTCAATTACTTATGTAAATTACAACATTGAAGAATTCATGAAGAATCTTATACTTTCAGACGGAAAAGATATCTGGATTGTTGGTGGTGGAAAAGTTGTTCAGACTCTATTAGATATGAATTTAATCGATGAATTTCATATCACGATCATTCCCAAACTTCTAGGTGGAGGGAAACCTTTGTTCCGCCCTCTAAACCATATCTTAGATTTAGAATTAGAAGAGGTTATTACTGATGATAATCTAGTCATGCTAATCTACAATCGAAAACAATAAGCTTTGTGTTATACTAAATTTGGTGATGATATGAAATATTTAAAAGAAAAAATAACCCATCAAATTGAAATCAATAAATCTATTTTTATTGCTATTCTATATCCTTTAACAACACAAAATGATATACCTATGTTACTTGACGCTTCGAAACAAGCCTATCCAAAGGCTAATCACTATTGCAGTGCGTCAGTTTTCGGAGAAACAATGGAGCATGCGACTGCAAGCGATGATGGAGAACCCTCAAGAACGGCTGGAATACCCATCTTAGAGGTTTTAAAGCATCATGATGTGACTAACATCCTTTGTGTCGTTGTGCGCTATTTTGGGGGCATTAAGCTCGGTGGTGGTGGACTCATTAGAGCCTATACAAAAGCTGCAGCTGATGTAATTAAGGAAGCTAAGTTCTATACGAAAAAAATAGTTCCTTCTTATTTAATTGAATTTGAATATACCCTAATTAATCAAATGGATCATTATTTCGAAAAAAAAGCAACGATTACAGAAAAATCTTTTCTGACAACAGTTACTTATAAGTTAATTTTATTAGAAGATGATGAATCGATTCTACATGATATTACCCATCTTTTGATTCGTCATCAAAGCCTTGGTAAAGAAACCCTTTGGATTGAAGCCTGACACTCGGGCTTTTTTATTTATCCATTGGATGCTTATCATTTTTCCATTGATACTGGAAAAATAAATTGATATCCTCTTTTGATACTTGATCTAAATGTTTAGGAGCCCACTGGTATTTTTTATTTTTATTTATAAAAGTCTCGCGAATTCCTTCTTCAAAATCATGCGTTCTTATGATATTCATGCTTACATCTAATTCCATCTTAAAACATTCAATAAGTGTCTTGTCTTTTCCTCTATTTAAAAGCTCTAAAATGATCTTAAGAAATGTCGGTGAAGAACTCTTAATTTCTTTTAACACTTTTTCTGCCCAAGGATCTTTATAACTTAATGCTTCAATGATATCTTCTATTTCATCAAAAGAGAAATTTGTTTCAATAATATCAATTTTTTCTTCCATAGTTGATTCAGGTAAGTCTACTGTTTCATACTGTTCTAACAACTGAGTTAATTCGTCTTTACAAGTTTCACTATTCCATTTTTTATTTTTAATGACTTCTTCTAATTTAATCCATTTTTCACTATGAATATAATAATCTGCAATACCTAGAAAAAGTAAATCATTACCATCAATTGTTCTTCCAGTTAAACCTAAGTATGTTCCAACAGAACCAGGAAGTTGATTGAGAAAATAACTCGCTCCCACATCAGGTATAAAACCGATTTGGATTTCTGGCATAGCAAGTTTTGTTTGTTCAGTAACAATCCTGTGCAATCCTCCGATGGCTAAACCAACCCCTCCACCCATGATGTATCCATTGATATAGACTAAAATTGGTTTTTCATAGGTATGAATTGTGTAATCCATCAAATATTGTTTAGATAAATATTGTGCAATATATTCATAATCTTTTTTTATAGTGTGTTCATATACCGCTTTAATATCCCCACCAGAACAAAAGGCTTTTTCACTCGCTGATCGAATATAGATTAGAAAAACAGTTGGATCAGTTTTCCATTCATCTAACTGCTTTTGTATGGTATTTACCATGTTTAGTGATAAAGCATTCAATGCTTTGATGCGATTTAGGGTGATTATGCCTAAACCATTGTTCTTTTCAATTAAAACATTGTTTTGTTTTTCCATATTTACCTCCAAGAGTTTAACATAGTATATTTATTCTACTAATTAAAAATACCATGTTCATAATTATATTCAAGCATTGTCTCATACATCCAATCTGATCTTAAATGCAAATAATCTTCAACATAAGAAACCTGACCTAAAAATGTTAATTCATTAACTACTTCATCTGGACTTGGCCATATATAGGTTCCCATAACATCCCACTTCTCAAAATTACGATCTGCTTTATCAGATATTGATTCCGATAAAACTTCAATCATACTATAGACTTGTTGTAAGTCATCAAAGAACATGTCATTGAATCTTTCTCTAAATTCGGTTCGAATTTCAGGAAGATTCATCATCAATTGGAATAGACGATTTTTATAGTCCATCATTCCGTAAAAGTTTTCAGGTCCATAATCAATATAATCGGCATTACCCATTGCAAAATCAAAATCCCATAAAGGTCCCGGTTTTAATAATCCATCCTTTTCTTTAATCATATAAACACTACTAAATCCTACATCAACATTTTTTGTTAATTCGTGAATGATGAAAAAATCAATCCATGCATCAACATCAATGAGCGACTCATAACCTATATCATTGATTAAAGCTTCTTCTACCGATGTCATATAGTCAAACATATATTGTGCATGAATATTGGAATATAGCGGATAATCACTTTTGGGTTCCTTTATTTCATATGGATAATTTGAAACTATTATCCAGTCGAATCCAGGAACAATCATTTGATCGAAGAACCTCATATCAAGTTCTAATAGATATCCTGTATTTGCAGTACCCGCGATTGATTCAATATCGAGTTTATTTTTTTGAAATTCAACCTGTTCTGTTAAAACATACAATCCGTTATAAACGTTATTGATAAATAGTTCTACATATCTTGTTTCTAAAGCGTAAGGAAGTACATCAGATAAGCTTCCCATTTTTTGAGTTATCGTGTTTCTCATAAGTGATCTATCAGCATATTCAGCTAGAAGTACGTAGTTATTTGCCTTTGGCATCCCAAAAATTGAAGTGTTCTCATCAAATCTTAACCTGTACGGTTTTTTTGGATAGACAATCCATGTAGAATTCCCACGTCCTCTAATTTGTGCAGCGTCAGTATTTGTATCAATAACATCAACACCATTTTTATTCATGACCGCAATAACTGATGCTTGCATATAAGTTTCTTTTATTATAGCATCAATAGGTTGTGGCAAAGTAATGTAAATTCGATATTCGTTATATCCAGAATCATCAGAAAGTAACCTTACATCAACTGAATAATCTCTAGTTTGATTATTTTTAACCAGTGTATAATTCAAAGTCACATCTTGATCATAAAATGGAGATTCATAAATATATTCTCCAGTAAATACCTTTCCATTTAGTTCATAACTTACGCCAATATTTTCAAATACTGGCAACTCAAAATCTGCGTTAATTACTTCAGGTATTTCCGCTTCTATCTGACTAGAAGTAAAGGAAAAAAGAGTCTCGTAGTCAATTGACTCGCACCCTGATATAAAAAATATAATTCCCAAAAGGATAATTGATACAATAATTTTTCTCATTTTTCTCCTACAAAAAAAACATAGGATAATTGTCCTATACTCTTATTATAAATTAATTGTGAGTAATTGAGACAATTTAACCATAATTTCTGCAAGTATGTGCGCAAAAATTAAGGACAGCAAAAAATAAGCTGTTTTAATTTCCCAAATTTTCATCTTTTCAAATTTACTTTCAATATGAACAGCTCTTAATATTCTTAGACATAGTGCAAAGAATATCATTAAGGAAACAAAATAAACGAGTAGATCCATTTAGTAACCTCCTACACTTGGCCTGCTTTTCCCTTAGCAATATTTTCCTTTAATTCACGTTCTAATTTAGAAAAATCAACATTTTCTTTTTTAGTTAAATCTAATTTTTCCTTTTTTACATGATCAAAAGTCTTTTTTGCTTCTTTATAAGTATCTCCCATTTGCGCTTCGAGTGCTAAAATACTTAATTCGTTATTTTTAAATTCAATGACACCTTGTTCTACAATTAAATATTTTTCACTTTTATCAGTAACAAATTTAACAAATCCTTCTCTAATTTGAAGAATGATTGGTGTATGATCTTTTAAGATTGCTAATTCCCCATCTTCATTTCGAATGACAACATATTCAACTTCATCCGTTAGGGATTTACCTTGCTGAGTGAGAACTTTATAAATCATAATTCTTCGCCTTCTTAATAGCATCATCAATTGTTCCAACCATCATGAATGCATCTTCAGGAAGATCGTCATGTTTACCTTCAATGATTTCTTTGAAACCACGAACTGTTTCCTTCAAAGGAACAAATGATCCTGGAACACCTGTAAACTGTTCAGCTACATGTGTATTTTGTGATAAGAATATTTGTAATCTTCTTGCTCTGTGAACTAAAAGTTTATCTTCGTCAGTTAATTCATCCATACCAAGAATCGCAATAATATCTAAAAGTTCATGATATCTTTGGATCATTTTCTGGACATTTCTTGCTACTTCATAATGTTCTTTACCAACGATTTGTGGAGAAAGTGCACGAGAAGTTGATGCCAGTGGATCAACAGCTGGATAAATCCCAATTTCAGTTAATTTTCTACTTAGATTTGTTGTGGCATCCAAGTGAGAAAAGACTGTAGCTGGTGCTGGATCAGTATAATCATCCGCAGGAACATAAACAGCTTGAATGGAGGTAATTGAGCCATCTTTAGTCGATGTAATACGTTCTTGCAAGCGACCCATTTCAGTCGCTAAAGTAGGTTGGTAACCTACCGCTGATGGCATTCTGCCAAGTAATGCCGATACTTCGGAACCTGCTTGAATAAATCTAAAAATATTATCGATGAACAAAAGCACATCTTGCTTTTCTTCATCTCTAAAATATTCAGCCATGGTTAACCCTGTCAGTCCAACTCTCATTCTTGCTCCTGGTGGCTCATTCATTTGACCAAATACGAGTGCTGTTTTACTAATAACACCTGATTCTGTCATTTCAGTATATAGTTCATAACCTTCTCTTGTTCTTTCACCTACACCAGCAAAAACAGAAATTCCTTCTCTTTCCTGTGCGATGTTATGAATTAATTCTTGGATGAGTACTGTTTTTCCAACACCTGCTCCTCCGAATAATCCAATTTTCCCACCTTTGATATAAGGTGCTAAAAGATCAATAACTTTAATTCCTGTTTCCAATATTTCAACTTCACTTGATAAATCATGAAATGGTGGAGCTGATCTATGTATACTCATATGTGGTTCATCATCTAAAGATTCAAGTCCGTCTATAGGTTCACCTAAAACATTAAACATACGTCCTAGAACCTTTTTTCCAACAGGAACTTTAATAGAACTATTGGTTGCTCTAACGGGTAAATCACGCTTAAGTCCCTCTGTAGGTTCGAGCGCGATCGTACGGACAACAGAATCACCCATATGCAATGCAACTTCAAGTGTTATTGTTTTTTTATTTTCAAGTTCTACGATAAGTGCATCATAAATGGCTGGAAGTTCATTTTCAAAATAAACATCAACAACTGGTCCGATGATTTGTGTAATTTTACCTTTCATCTTGTTTCTCCTTTCCTACACGTTTGAGCCATTGATAACATCAATGATCTCACTTGTAATTTCTTGTTGTCTTGCTCTGTGATAAACCGTATGGAGTTTTTCAACAATTTCATTTGCATTATCTGTTGCGTTCTTCATAGCAATCATCCGTGAAGCATGTTCGCTTAATTTCGCATCTGCTAAAGCTGTAAAGATACTACTTTCAATATAAATGTTTACTGTATGATCCAAAACTATTTCTGGTGTTGTATCATAAATAAATTCTTCATTGGCTTTTTCTTTATCTTCAAAAATCACTGGAAGAATAACGCGATTTCTAACTTCTTGATTCGCTGTATTAATATAGTGGTTATGAAATAGGATTACTTCATCAATATGCCCTTCCATAAAAACGTCCTTAATCAAATCTGCATAACCTCTGAAATACATCGTTGTGATATCATCGCGGTTATAAATGATACGATCATTAACCATGGGTAATTTTCTTTTTAAAGCAAAATAATACCCTTTCTTGCCTAGAACAAAGACCCTGTAATCCTTTTTGGGTATATCTTTAACTTCATCAAGAAAAGCCTTGAATAATTGATTGTGATAGCTTCCAGCTAACCCGCGATCACTTGTCACTAAAACATAAAGTTTTGTCGTTCCTTCGTTGGTCGAAGTTAATCTGTGAACATCTTCATTGCTCCTGTTTGCGTACTCGAGGATACTATGAAGTTTTATCACAAAATCTCTCATGTTGCTTAATAACACCTGTGACTTTTTGATTTTAGATAAGGCAATATTATGCATTGCTTGAGTAATTGAGGCAGTCTTCTCGATTGCTATCATTCTCATTTTAATATCCTTTAATCCCATATCAAATCATCCTTTTCAAACTTTGAATAAACTTGTCAAGGTCTTTCGTGTCTGGAAGATTTTTTGTATCAACGATATGTTTATATATTTTTTGTCCAAGTTCATTCATATGAAGTCCTTGGTTAATTTCTGATTCTAATTTCTTAACATTTTCCAATTTAACATCATCCATCATACCAGATGAAAGTGCATAAATGCTTACAATTTGAGTTGGCATTTCAATAAGTTCGTGAACGTCTTGAATCAAGATTTCAACAGTTTTTCTACCACGTTCAAGTCTACGTTTCGCATTTGCATCTAAATCAGATCCAAATTGTGCAAATGATTCCAATTCTCTATAGTTAGCAAGATTGATACGTACTGTACCAGAAACCTTCTTCATGGCTTTCCATTGCGCAGCACCACCAACACGTGATACTGATAATCCTGCATTAATTGCTGGGCGAATACCAGAATAGAATAACTCTGCTTCTAAGAAAATTTGACCATCTGTGATTGAAATAACATTGGTTGGAATGTAGGCCGAAATATCTCCTGCCTTTGTTTCAATAATAGGTAATGCAGTAATCGATCCTCCACCTAATTTGTCATTAAGGCGTGCCGATCTTTCAAGTAGTCTCGAGTGAAGATAGAAAACATCTCCTGGGTATGCTTCACGTCCTGGTGGACGACGCAAAAGTAATGATAACTCACGATAAGCAACAGCATGTTTTGATAAATCATCATAAACAATAAGTACATCTTTACCTTGTTCCATGAAATATTCACCCATGCTTACACCAGCAAATGGTGCAAGATATAGAAGTGTCCCTTCTCTAGAAGCTCCGGCAGTTACAACAATGGTATATTCCATTGCTTGATGTTGGCTTAAGAGTTGAACAAGCGTTGAAACACTTGATTCTTTTTGACCAATCGCAACATAGATACAAATAACATTCTTACCTTTTTGATTAAGGATTGTATCAACAGCAAGTGTTGTTTTCCCTGTTTGTCTATCGCCAATGATTAATTCTCTTTGACCACGACCGATTGGAACAAGTGCATCAATTACTTTAATTCCTGTTTCCATTGAAGCATTAATAGACCCTCTGGCCATAACACCTTGAGCTCTTCTTTCCACAGGTAGGAAATGCTTAGCATTTATGGTTCCACCTGCATCGAGTGGTTCTCCCAATGGATTAACAACCCTACCAAGTAGTTCTTCACCAACAGGTACTTCGAAAATGCGCTTAGTCGTTTTGACTAAGTCGCCTTCTTTAATCTTGTCGCTTTCTCCTAAGAGAATAACACCTACGCTTGATTCTTCAAGATTAAAAACGAGGCCCTTAACATCATGAGGAAACTCTAATAGTTCGCCCATCATTGCCTGTTGAAGACCGTAGACGATTGCAATACCATCACCTACGCTTAAGACCTTTCCTATATTTTCTAATTTAACGTCCTGTTCAAATGATAGAATCTGTTTTTTTATGATTTCAGTCATTTCTTGGACTTTTAATTTTGACAATTTCTACACCACCTTAAATCCTAGTATATAATTCTTTGAGTTCACGGGCAATGGAGCGATCCAGTGACTGTCCCTGGTGAACAATTTTAATTCCACCAAGCAAATGCTCATCAATTGTAATATATAAATCAAGTTTTTGATTAGGAAACCTCGGTTGAATTACTTTTTTAAGTGATTCTAGCTGAGCCTCAGTAATCGGTTTTGCTGTATAAATGTGAATATGGGCAATCTTTTGATAAATATCCGACATATGAATCCATTCATCAAAGATTTCCAAATAAAGATGAACTAATCTTTTACTTGCAAGCATTTTTACAAATGATAAAAATGAGGCATCGTAGTTCAGTGCATCAATCATTTTAATTTTGTTGTCCATTGTCATCATGGGTGAGTCTATCATTTGTACCCAACCATCATTTTGAGCCATTATTAACTTGAAATCCTCAAATTGGAATGTAATAAGACTAACTTTATCTTGTTCTTTAGCAATTTGATAAAGTGCTTTAGCATAATTGGAAATACTCATTATGCTTCTCTTTCCTGAACAATATCATCGATAATATCTTGATGCACATTTTCATCAATTTCTCTTTTAACGATTTTTTCTGCAGCAGCAAAAGCAATCTCTTTAATCGATTTTTTGATTTGTTCGTTTGCTTGAATGATTTCATATTCAATATCTTTGTCAGCTTTGTCTAAACGTCTTTTAGCTTCCTTTTTGGCACTAGTAATCAATTCTTCTTGTTGTTGATATGCCTCAAGTGTTAGTTTTTCTTTTAGCTGTCTTGTTTCTTCTTTCATCAATTCATAATCTTGATGTGATTTTTCCTGTAGATTTCTCGCTTTTTCTCTTTCCAAATCAGCATTTTCTAAAGCTTCAGTTAATGCTTTTTGGCGAAGATCAATAAATTCAGTAATCCGTTTCCACAAAAATTTGCGCACAAAAACAAGTAGCACAATTAGTGCTAAAATATTTAATACAACAATGTCTGGACGATTTATGACCGAATATAGGCCATTTTCAATCAATACTGATACTTCTTCAAATATTTCCTTCACAAGATCAAATCCTTCTTTTTATTTGTTGATTAATATGAAAGCTATGAGTAAACCATATAGACCAGTAGTTTCAGCAACTGCCTGACCAATAATCATTGTTGTCGTGATTTTTCCAGATGCTTCTGGTTGACGACCAACAGCTTCAACAGCTTTAGATGCTGCAATCCCTTGACCAATTCCGGTACCAAATCCAGTAAAGACCGCAATACCAGCTCCGATGTATGCTAACCCACTCGCATAAAATTCATTAGGTATAACATCTAAAATAGTAGGTAAAATTTGATTCAATAAATGTAACATGTAATTTCTCCTTTATTTTTTTTATTATTTAGCAAAATCATTTTCACTGACTTTGTTAGAAGCAAAGATAACTGTAAGTAAAACGATAACAACAGCTTGTATCAATCCGAATCCAATATCGAAAACGACATGGAATGCGGGAGCAATGATGATTGATAACCAACCACCAAACCTATAAACTAAGACAAGAAACACAGAACCACTAGCAATATTACCGAATAAACGTAACGACATCGATATGATTGGTGTAAACTCACTCATTACATTTAAAGGAAACATGGGGAAGAATGGTTTAAATAATCCTAGGAAATGCCTCCAATTTTGAGAAATAAAGCCAGTGACTTGAACAATAATAAATGATGAAATCGAAAGTGAGAATGTAATGCTCGTATATCTGGTTGGTGAATCTAACGCAAAGACTCCAGAGATATTTGATAAGAACACGTATGCTGCTAAAGTTAATGTTACAGGAGCAACAAATGTCCAATGTTTTCCAATATATCCTTTAATCATTTTATTATAAGCTTCAACAGCACTAATGAACATCGTCATAAACTTAGTTGGGGTTTCTCTGACATCCATCTTTCTAACCTTAGTACCAGCGATAATGGATAAAACTGCAATAAATACCATAATGCCAAGTGAAGTATAAAAATAGACTGGTAAATTTTTCAGGTAATCAAGAATCTGGGTCATCATAATTTACATACTCCCCTTTCTCAACAGGTTTTTTAATTAAAGGAGTTGCATAAATGAGTGCTCCAACTTTGACTGCCATAAATCCTAGTAATAAAAATATAAATGTATACATCATAATTGATTGATCTGCAAGATCCTTCGTATCAAAAAAAGCTATAGCAATAATGATCGTATACATAGCATAACGTTGAACAATATGTAAAACCAGCATTTGAGCTGAATATTTACCTTTAGTAATATGAATCATCTGACTATGATTAAATAATGCTGTTAAAGAACCTAAGACAACCCATAACAAGTAATCGCTAAAAAAAATCCATGTCACAAGACTGAGTACAAGACCATATGCAATTGCTATTAAACTAATCTTGTGAACTTCTTTCATAACGTTCCTCACTTCTAATAAACTGTAAGATGGTGAAAAAACTTACAATAACACCCAGAAATAAACCGGTTGCTGCCAAAATTGTCGGTAGCGTACCTTCTGGATCAATTTTAAGACCTATATAGATGCCTAGTATTGAAAGTCCTGCAACTGTAAAAAACAATTGAATGACAAGCACGTATAGCATCATAATTCTTTTATTTCTACTTTGTCCCAAATAATCGATCCCCGCAGTCTCCAAGACCAGGTACAATATATCCATGTTCATCAAGATGACTATCAAGTGCTGCTAAATAGACACTAACATCTGGATGATCCTTTTGTAATCTTGCAACACCTTCAGGACAGCCAACTAAACCAACATATCTGATATCAGTTGCTCCATGATCTTTTAGGATATCAATTGCTTTAGATGCAGATCCTCCACTTGCAAGCATTGGATCAACGACTAAGACGACACTTTCATTAATATCTTTAGGAAATTTTGAATAATAAACTTGAGGTATTAAGGTTTCTTCATCTCTATAGAGGCCAATATGACCTATTTTTGCAGTTGGAATAATATTGTGAATACCATCAACCATACCAAGACCGGCACGTAAAATCGGGACAATAACAATTTGTTTTTCTAATTCATGAACGGTTGTTTCACAAATAGGTGTTTCAATGGTTCTTGGAACGGTTGTGAAATCACGCGTGATTTCATATGTAATCAATCCACTAACTTCTGATACACTTTCTCTAAACTCCTTTGTTCCTGTTCTTTTATCTCTTATTCTCATCATCTTATGATCGATTAAGGGGTGATTCAATACTACAACTTTACTCATATTATGCATTCTCCTCAATTTTTGATATTTTATCTAAACGTTTCTGATGTCTAGGTTCAAATGTTGAATTCATGAATGCGTCTACAATTTTAAATGCTTCATCTTTAGTGGTTGTTCTACCACCTAAAGCGATGATGTTTGCATTGTTATGCTGTTTAGCTAGTTGAGCTGTTTCTTCATTGTAGACCAGTGCTGCTCTTACGCCTTTAATTTTATTTGCTGAAATACTAATGCCAATTCCTGTCCCACATAAAACAATCCCAAAATCATAGTTTTCATGAGTCACTGCAAGTCCAACTTTTTTCCCAAAATCTGGATAATCAACTGGATCTTTTGAATTCGTTCCAAAATCGACTAATTCAACATGTTTAGACTTTAAATATATTTTGAGTTGTTCTTTTAATTCATACCCACCATGATCACTGCCAATAGCTATTTTCATAAATATCCGCCTCCGTTTGACCTATTAGATATTATAACATAAAAATATGTTTATATAATAGTGTTATTACCTGAATTAAATCGATAATTTTCTACAGTTTTGTCTCGTTATAATAAGCTTTCTTACGATCTAGAGCTCTTAATAATGCTTTTCTAAGTCTAATGCTTTTGGGTGTAATTTCAATTAATTCATCATCATTAATAAATGCCATGCAAGCTTCAAGATTCATTACTCTAGGTTTTTTTAAAACAACCGTTGAATCTTTACCTGCTGATCGCATATTTGTCATTTGTTTTTCTTGAGTTACATTGACAACCATATCTGTATCTGTATTTCCATCTCCAACAATCATACCTTCATAAACCGAAACTCTTGGATCAAGAAACATTGTTCCACGTTCTTCAAGTCTACCAATTGCGTAAGCAGTTGTCATTCCATTATTAAGTGAAACGAGTGCACCGGTTCTTCTGTTTCCTACGGTATCATTAAGCATTGGACGGTAATCCACAAAAATATGAGATAGTATGCCATATCCTTTAGTTGCAGTCAAAAATTGTGTCATGAATCCGATTAGTCCTCTAGAGGGCATAATATAATGAATTCTGCTATAATCACCATTTTGATGCATAGAGACCAAATCACCGCGACGTTCGCCTAACATTTCAATGACTGTTCCAATGTATTCAGTTGGGCAATCTATTTGAACGTCTTCATAAGGTTCACATTTCACATTATCAATGATTTTAACAATAACTCTTGGGCGTGAAATTTGGAACTCAAAATTTTCACGACGCATATTTTCAATTAAAATTCCCAAATGTAATTCTCCACGACCTGATACTGTCCAAGCTTCAGACGTTCCGATTCGTTCAACCTTGAGTGAGACATCTTTTTGGGTTTCCTTATATAATCTTTCATCTATTTTAGATGCTGTAACGTGTTTGCCCTCTTTACCGGCAAACGGTGAATTATTTGTTAAGAAAGTGATTTGAACAGTAGGTTCATCGATATGAAGATGTGGAAGTGCTTCTTCATAACCCACTTCACAAACTGTTTCTCCAACATGAATATCTGGCAATCCTGCTAAAGATACGATATCTCCAGAATAAGCTTCATCAACTTCAAACTTTTCCATACCCATACTTTGGAATATCTTTTGAACTCTAAAAGTTACAACAGATCCATCCATACGAATACAAGATACTGTTTCATTTGTTTTTAAAGTGCCTTTATAGATTTTTCCGATACCCATACGACCAACATAATCGTTATAGTCAATAAGTGCTGGTTGAAATTGCAAATGATCTGTTTCATCTTGATTTGGTTTTGGTATCGCTTTAATAATGGTATCTAAAATGGGTTCCATTTTAATATCTAGATCAAGATGTGGTTCATAGTTTGCAAGTCCTTGAATACCTGATGCGTATAAAACAGGAAAATCAAGCTGGTGTTCATCAGCTCCAAGATCAATAAATAGATCATATATCTCATTGACAGTCTTTTGAATGTCAGCAAATTTTCGATCAATTTTATTAACAAGTACAATAGGAAGAAGTTTAGCTTCGAGTGCCTTTTTCAAAACAAATCTTGTTTGAGGCATAACGCCTTCGAAAGCATCAACCAAGAGTAAAACACCATCCACCATGTGCATGATTCTCTCTACTTCTCCACCAAAATCAGCATGACCAGGTGTATCTAAAATATTAATTCGATAATTTTTATAAATGATTGCTGTATTTTTAGCAAGAATTGTTATTCCGCGTTCTCTTTCAATATCATTTGAGTCCATGACTCGATCATCCAACTGCGCATGTGCATCATAACGTTCACTATGTTTCAGCAATTGATTTACAAGTGTCGTTTTTCCATGATCAACATGTGCAATAATTGCGATATTTCTAATTTCCATTGTTTCCTCTTTTCATAACCTCATCTATTATATAACATTTTCACAAAAATGAACAAAAAAAGTCCTAGAAAAGACTTTATTTGAGGTTATCTATTTTTAATTACATCTATGATGTCTTTTTCTGTGATAGTTCCAGCTCTTAAGATTTTGATAGAATCACCAGATAAATCAACAACAGTTGAAGAAATCTTGCTGGGTTCAATATTTTGTTCATAAATTTCATGAACATATTGACCAAATACATTTCTAATCTCATTGATATCATCAAGTGGTGGTTCGCCACTAATATTGATACTAGTTGTTCTAAGAACTCCATATTTTTGAAGCAAATCAAGTGCTAGTTCATGATTGGGAATTCTGACTGCAATTGTTTTCTCTCCCGTTTTTTCATAAAACGTAGGTCGAGTCAATAAAACTAAAGTAATTGCTCCTGGCCAAAAAGCCTTCATCAATTTCATCGCATAATCATTGATGATTGCAATATCATCTAAATCATTGATTGCCGCACATAAAATAGGTATTTGTTTAGATTGCTCCCTACCTTTAATCTGATATATTTTCTCTAATGCTTCCTCATCATAAAGCTTTGCTGCAAGTCCATAAACAGTATCTGTTGGGATAATGATTAAATCACCGGTTTTCATGCTCCAAAACGCCTCCTAAACCAATCAGAGTAAATCGATCTTTCCCAGATAAATCCTTCAGTTGAAGGATTGTAGCATCAGGAAAATTTATTCTAGCAAACTCATAAATTTTAGACTTTTGTTGATATCCATGTTCAAATGCGATTAGTGCTTTTTCTTTCAAATATGGTTTCGCTTGTTGTAAAATTTTCTCATAAAAATCGACACCTAATTGTCCACCATATAAAGCAACTTTAGGTTCCTTTTTCACTTCATCTTGAACAACTTCTTCATCTGGAATATACGGGGGATTCGAAATAATAAGGTTAAATGTTCCTTCGATATTATCGAATAAATCACTTAAAATAATTTGTGCTTTAGCACTTAATTTAACTTTATTATCATGAGCAACTTTTAAGGCTTGTTCACTGATATCACTGATTGTAACATCAATTTTTTCTTCTTCTAAAGCCAGGGTCAATCCAATGCACCCGCTACCCGTTCCTAAATCTAGAACTTTAGCATGATCTGGACTAAAATATCTATCATAGTAATAGAGTACATGCTCGACAAGTTGTTCAGTTTCACTTCTAGGAATTAAAACATCTGAATTGACAATAAATGGATGCCCATAAAAATAAGAATATCCAATGAGATGTTGTACGGGAACGTCCCGTTCAATATATAAATCGAGTTTAGTTAAAAACTCATTTTTATATGCTTCATCAACATCTGATTTTAGATTTAAATAAAATTGGTGAGGATCTTGGTGAGATAACTCCATTAATAAGAGTTTAACTGCTTCCTCTTCTTTATTTAAATTTTTTATTTTTTTATATGCTTGCTTAAGCAGTTTTTCGTAGGTCACACTTGTTCACCCATAAGTAAACGTTTTTGAAATTCATTAAGTAATGGTTCTAAAATTAACTCAAGTCTACCTTCAATAATTGCATCTAATCTTTGTAAAGTGAGTCCGATTCTATGATCTGTGACTCTATTTTGTGGATAATTATAAGTTCTGATTTTTTCACTGCGGTCGCCTCTACCTACAAGAGCTTTTCGTTCTGCTCCTTCTATAGCAAGTTGTTCCTCAATAATAGAATCAAATAGTCGGGTTTTTAACAATTTAAATGCGGTTGCTTTGTTTTCGTGTTGACTTTTTCCTTCTTGACACGTAACCATTAAACCACTTGGTTCATGAAATAAGCGAACTGCTGATTTTGTTGTGTTGACACTTTGTCCACCTGGACCACTTGAATTATAGGTATCAACGCGAATATCGTCCCATTTAATATCTAATTCGATTTCTTCAGCTTCTGGCATAACATGTACGGTAGCTGTTGACGTATGAATGCGTCCCATAGATTCTGTTTCAGGAACTCTTTGAACACGGTGTGTCCCTGATTCGTATTTTAAAAATGAATAAACTTGTTTTCCTGAAATCATAAATTCTATCGATGTATAACCACCCATAGCACCTTCCATTGCACTCAATATTTCAACTTTCCAGCCTTGAGATTCTGCATATCTTGAATACATTCGAAATAAATCTCCTGCAAAGAGATTTCCTTCATCTCCACCTGCTGCACCTTTGATTTCAAAGATTACGTTTTTACCATCATTTGGATCTTTTGGTAATAATAAAATCTTGAGTTTTTCATCAGTTTTAGCTAAAACTTCCTTGATTTTTTCAATTTCTAATTGAAACATCTCAATTAACTCTTCATCTTTTTCTTGTTCAAGCATCTCTTCTAAGTCTTTAAGCTCATTTGTCTTATCCTTAAAAAAACGATATGTTTCTACCGTCTCTTGAATAGTGCTAGATTCTATCAGTAAAGCAGTCATTTCTTTTACTTCAAGCTTTCCTGTAGAGAGCTTATCCTGTATCTCTTGATATTGTTTTTCAATTAATGCTAATCTATCATACATTTTTATCACCTGCTCAATTATATTACCATATTTTTGAATATTATTCTATAAGAATCTATCTTTAAAACTACTGATTTTCTATGTTGTTTTTTTCACATAATCTAAATTTCTCGAGTCAAATTCAAGGCACTAAACTATAAATTATGTTATAATTAAGATAGTTAGAAAAACGAAAGGAAAGGTATTAAATATGGAAAAACTTTATCAAGCTTTAAATAAGCAAGTCGCAAATTTAAGTGTATTATTCACTAAATTACATCATTTTCACTGGTATGTATCAGGACCAAACTTTTATCCATTACATGTAAAACTTGAAGAATTTTATGACGAAGCAAATGAGTTATATGATGCTTTCGCTGAAAGATTACTCATGATTGGCGGACAACCCGTATCTAATTTAAAAGGCTATTTAGCTATTACATCTCTAAAAGAAGCTTCAGGTGCTGAAAAAGCGGATGAAATGCTAGGTCACGTATTAGATGATTTCAAAATGTTAGTCTCTGAGTTTAAAGAAGTATTACTTCTTGCACAAAAACAAAATGACGAAGGAACTGCTGATATGTTAATTCAAACTATTCGTAGTTTTGAAAAACATATTTGGATGTTATCGGCTACACTCAAATAATACAAAATGTATATAATAAGAGGCACTCAATTGAGTACCTCTTTAATTTTAGTCCTTATTTTGAATGTCGTCACTACGATCAGCTTGAGCAGTAAATCTGCTATATGCAGTATCAAACATGAAGTGTTGAGTAATCCCGGCAATTCCTTGACGGTTTTTTGCGACACTCAAGTCAACTTCACCAGTTAAATTCTTTTCGTCTCTTTCGTAATAGTCCTTACGATACAGGAACATTACAATATCGGCATCTTGTTCAATACTTCCAGATTCTCTTAAATCGGCCAAGACAGGACGTTTATCCTCTCTTTTTTCAACTTCACGAGATAATTGTGATAATGCTAGAATGGGAACTTTAAGTTCTCTAGCCATTTGTTTCAATCCTCTTGAAATCTTAGCAACTTCTTCTTGACGATTACCTGATCTTGTATCTCCTTTGATAAGTTGCAAATAGTCAATGACAACAAAATCTAATTTACCTTCTTGGCTTAATTTTCGACATTTCGCTCTAATATCAGCAACTGTCACTGCTGCTGAATCATCAAATGCGATATGAAGTTTTGCTAAAGATTGCATACCACCTTCTAAGAATTGCCATTCTCTAGGTGTCAAATGACCGGTTTTAATTTTAGTATTTTCAATATTTGACTCTGAACTTAACATACGTCCAGCTAATTGTTCGTTACTCATTTCCAAACTGAATATTGCAACTCCAGCTTGTCCATCTTTGTTTCTTTTAGCTACGTTTAATGCTAAATTCATAGCAAATGCAGATTTCCCCATGGATGGACGTGCTGCTAAAATGATCAGTTCTTCCGGTTGAAGACCAGCTGTTAATGAATCTAGATTAGAAAATCCAGTTCTTAAACCTGTAATTCCACCTTTTTTATCACGGTTTTTTTCCATCTTGTCTTTAACTTCATGAATAACTTCTGACAGATATGCAAATACAGAGGTTTTTCTTTTTTGGGCTAATGCAAAAATGCTTTCTTCAGCTTTAGATAAATAGTCATTGGCACCAAGTTCTCCCTGATAGCCTTCTTCTAAGATACTACTGGCGAGTTCTATAACTTGTCTTTTGAGCGATCCATCCTTAACTAAATCAATATAAGTTTCAAGATGGGCAACCGAAGGAATCGCTTCAGAAAGAGCCAAAAGGTATTTCATACCTCCAGCTTTTTGCAAGCTCTGATTTTGTTCGAGTCGAGATGCTACACTGGTATAATCAATTTTCAAATTATCAGCAAATAGATCCTTCATCGCTTGATAAATCAAAACGTGACTCTGTTCAAAAAAGTCTTCGTTATTTAATCGGTCAACGACCGCATTAATCTGTTTAGGATCTAAGAAGATTGCTCCTAGAACAGATTGTTCTGATTCGTGATGATGTGGTAAACTTTTAGCCATGTTGTCCCCCTCTATTTCTCAATAATATGTACTTCAAATTGTGCCTTAATATCTTTGTGTAAAGCAACAGTAGCTGTATAAATGCCTACCGAATTGATATCGCTAGATAGGTCAACTTTTTTTCTATCAATGAGTATATGGTGAGCCTGTTCAAAAGCTTCACATATTTGTTTTGTTGTTACACTTCCAAATAATTTACCATCTTGTCCAATTTGAATACCCAAAGTGATCTTTTTATTATCAATTTCAGATTTAAGTTTCTTCATTAAGTTGATATGTCTTTGATTAGCTTCAAATGCTTCTTCCTTCGCTTTGTTGAGCTCAGCAAGATTTTCTTCAGAAGCTAAGAGCCCCTTCTTTTGGTTCACAAGAAATTGTCCATATCCTCCTGCAACTTCAATTACATCGTCTTTTTTACCTTTGCCTTTAACATCTTCTAATAAAATGATTTTCACTGGTTCTCCACCTCCACCATATTCTAAATCTATATAATTTTTAATTTGATCAAATACATCATGTACTGATTCGTCTTGTACTTGGGCAGCTGCACTATTCAAATGTCCGCCACCGCCTAATGCTTCCATTAATATCTGAACATTAATGTTTTGATAAGAACGAGCAGAAACACCTATTGTGTTATTATTCATTCTTGCAATCATAAATGCTGCATCAACACCATTAATTTGAAGTGCTGCATCAGCAACCTGAGCAAGTAAAATTCTATCATCATAAATATCGGTAGTGATGACAAAACCAAAACGATCAAGATAAATCTCAATGTTATCTAACAATTTATTAATTTCTAAAGTTCTCATCAAATCACGACGTAACCATAATTTAACTTCGGTCACATCAGCACCCATATCTTTTAACTTAGCGGCAACCTCAAATGTTCGTGAGCCTGTACGATATGCGAAATTATTTGTATCAACAACCAATCCACCATACATAATAGATGCTTCAAGTGGAGAAATTTTAATTTCTTCTTCCATGTTATAAAAATTGAGTAATTCCATCATCAACTCAACCGTTGAAGATGCATAAGGTTCAATAAAGCTGAATACAGCATCAAAACTTTCTTCACTGACTCGATGATGGTCAATGATAACAAGTTTATTAGCTTTTTGCAATATTTCAGGACTCATTACTATTTTTGGTGATTGAGAATCAACAACGATTAATAAACTATCCTGGGTTATTTGCTTAATTGCAAGTTCGGAATCTAGACAACTCTCAACAAGTGTGGGTAATTCTTTTTTTACAATACCATATATTTTTTGAACGGTTTTATCTAACTTTTCCTCATCAACAACCAACCATGCAGGTTTTTTGCTGGCTTTTGCCATATGAAAAACAGCAATCATCGCGCCAAAAGCATCTAAATCCGCTTGTGCATGCCCCATGATAATAACATTAGAAGCTTTTTCAATGAAATCTTTGATTGTTTGTGCATTGATTCTAACGCCTACTCTTGAATTCTTTGCTGATGCATCATTCTTAACTCCAAAATAAGCTATTTTTTGATCTTGGATATTAACTACAACTTGGTCTCCACCACGTTTTTCAGCTAATTCAACAGCGTTTTGAGCATAAATACCCAATTCTTCATAATTCACATCCCATGAAGCAACACCCATTGAAATACTGACTCTAACATGATTTTGAGTGGAGATAAGTCTAACTTTATCCAAAATATCAAATTTGTCTTGTATCATAACATCTAATTGTTTCCGGTATAAAACAACAACTAAACGTTCATCTGCATAAGGTTTTAGAAATCCATTATACTTATTTGCCCAGTCTGCAATAGCTGCTAAATATTCCCCTTTTAAACTCGATTGTTCTGAAACATCTAAAGATCCTAAAGCTTCATCCAAATTGTCAAGATAAATGATACCTAAAGCAGGTATTTGTTCGTGGTATTTTTGTTTAACGAGTTCACGATCGGTGACATTAAACAGATAGAAAAATTTATATTCTGCACGATATGTTACGTCGTATGTTTCGTTTCTAACTTGAATCATAAATTGAATCTTATTATTCATCGCAGCCAAATGAAGTTGTGGCTGTACATCTTTTAAGTCTTTACCTGTGATTTTTGAATCAAATATTGATTTTGCATGAGGATTCGCCCATTTAATCTCAAAATCCTCATCGAGAGCAATAATGCCAATAGGAAGTTCATTAAATACTTCATCACCAACTTGATTAACATGATAGGATAATTTTGTCCACATGGATAATCTATTTTGTAAGGTTTTTACTTTTTGTCTGTTTTGAAAATTAAACGTGACATAGACAGCAACAAAAATAAGGACAAGACTGCCCAAAAAAAGGATAAATGATGTTAAGTGTTGTGCTGACTCAAATTGAAAATAGGGTAAGTACAAATATAAGCTAAAGCCTAAAACAATTAAAGCGAGTATTAAGAATAGCCAACGTTTCATGTGTTCCACCTACTTTAAGCATATTATATCAATAATATGATGCTAATTCAATCTAAAACAAGTTTCTTAGAAAATAAAAACTGCATATTCATGCAGTTTAAATTAATTAGTCTTTAACGAATGGCAACAATGCCATATGGCGAGCTCTTTTAATAGCTATCGCAAGTGGACGTTGCCATTTAGCAGATGTTCCAGTTACACGTCTTGGTAAAATCTTACCACGATCTGTAATGAATCTCTTTAATAGTTCTACGTCCTTGAAATCTATATGTGTAACTTTATTTTGTGTAAAGTAACATACTTTCTTGCGTTTTTTAAATCCGCCACCGCGTCTTTGTTGATGCATAGTGTTTCCTCCTTAAAATGGTAGATCTTCTTCTGCAGCGAGTTGTTTACTTGTTTCGTAGAACTCATCATTGTCTGCAGTGTCAGTATCTTTTTCATAAGTTGTATTATTATTACTTGAATCGCCCTTGCTTTCTAAAAACTGGACGGAATCACATACAACCTCTGTCACATAACGTGTACCGTTGTCCGCTTCATACGTTCTTGTCTGAATACGACCTTCGATACCAAGTAGTGCACCCTTTTTTACATAGCGTGCTAAATTTTCTGCTTGTTTGCGCCAAACGACGCATTGAATGAAGTCAGCTTGTCTTTCTCCTGATTGATCAGTAAATTGACGATTAACTGCTAAAGTAAAGCTGACGACTGGGATATTTGATTGGGTCTCTTTCTTTTCTGGATCCTTGGTAATTCTACCGACCAAAATGACTCTGTTTATCATAATTATTCGCCTTCCTTTACAACAATAAATCGAATGACTTCTTCTGTAATATTAACAACACGGTTAAATTCAGCAATTGCTTCTGGAGTAGCATCAACGAGTAGCCAAACATAGTAGCCTTTTTTGTGATGTTCAATTTCATAAGCTAAATCTTTCAAACCCAACTCTTTAAGTTCTAAAACAGTACTATTGTAATTAACAAATATTTCGTTAAAATGATTTACAATGGTTTTAATGTTCTCGCTCTCAACAGTTGGACGGATGATATACATAACTTCGTACTTTTTCATCTTTCCACCTCCTTCTGGTCTATGGTCTTTTAATAAGACAAGGATATATCTTATGCCAAATAATTATATCATATATGATATGATAATACAACGATTTTTAAACTGATTTTTTTAGAAGCACTCAATCAACTTTTTATAAGTGAATTCTACTGTTTTTTTAATCGATTTCAATCTCGTTAGTTGGCCAAACTCAAGATGAAAACTCTTAATGACACCTTGAAAATCAATAGCAATCCATGCTTCTAATTGATGGGTATTTTCTTGTACTGATGGTCCTGCATTACCAGTCACTGAAACCCCAATATCTGTTTTCATAATAGCCCTAATCGATCTAGCCATTTGTTCAGCTACTTCTTTACTTACAACAGAAAACTGACTGATTAATGCTGGTTCGATATTTAATAATTTAATTTTTTGTTCAATGCTATAAGCAACAATTCCGCCTGAGACAACTGTTGATGACCCTGGGTTTTTAATCATTTCATAAGCTAGTGAACCACCGGTCATACTTTCTGCAAACCCTATTGTTAAGCCGTTTATCAGACATTCTTCAAATACTTTTTTACTTATCATGATAATTCAAACGAGTAAGTAAATTCTTGGAATATGTTGCCGACCTTACGCATTACTTTAACTGTATGCATATCACCAAATTCAGCATCTTCAAGTTGTAAAGCAATATCAGCAATTGATGTAATTGGTGTTCCGTTCATTTCGATAATCAAATCATATAATTCCAAATATAGATATGCATTTCTTGTTTCATCAAAATCAATTACAACAACACCAACTGGATCTTCTGGTAATAATAATGCACTATTTTCTTCAAGGAATGCACTTACTTCCTGTACAGTAATACCAAGTCTTGGTTTTCTAACAACGACCGAATAATCATCTTCGGTAAAGCCTCTGATAATAGGTGCAACCTTATTGATATTTAAAGAATAATTTAGTCCTTCTGCTGCTATCGTTCCGTCAACAGTTGATATATTGGCAACCTTCGCTACATTGATTCCTATGACTTCACCATTCAAATTAAATAACGGTCCTCCGCTATTTCCTGGGTTTAATTCTGCATCATGCATAATGACTAAGCCAGGAACGCCATTATACGGATAGTCAACAATACTTACAATTCCTTGAGTAACATAATTGAATTTTTGAATATCCTGTGGTGTTCCAATTGCATAAACATCTTGTCCCACAATAATTTCAGTTACGACATTATCATCAATGGGTGCAATGTGTTGAACCTGTAAAACCTCAGTTGTTTCAATTCTAACAACAGCAATATCATATGTTTGGCTTCCAGCATAATCAATAACTGGAATATCATCAATGACATCACCAAAATGAATCTTCATTTCGCCACCATCTTCGACAACATGAAAATTGGTCATAATATAGTATCGATAAATACCCTCTTCTAAATCTTCACTTTTGAAAATGATTCCAGATCCATGACCCGTATCTGATTTAACAACTACAACTGATGGTTTGACATCAGCAATCATATCAATTCTTAGTTGCTCATAGGCAATAGGTGACGTATAGGGAACTTGAGCTCTTAAATCTAGTGTACATGCAGTAAGTGCAAACACAGATACCAAAGCTAAAATGATAAGTAATATTTTTTTCTTCATGGTGTATATCCTCCTAAATTAAATAAATTATGTGCATTTTTAGTTGTTTGATTCATAACCTCTCGAACAGTTAACCCTTTAATTTCTGCAATTTTTTCAACGACGTATTTCGTATATGCCGGTTCATTTCTCTTTCCCCTAAAGGGCATCGGGGCTAGATATGGACTGTCCGTTTCTACCAAGATATATTTTAAATCGATATTGGTCACAATGTCAACAAGTTCTTCTGCTTTTTTAAAAGTAATAGGTCCATCAATTCCAATATAAAATCCCAATTCAATTGCTCTTTTAGCATCTTTTAAACCTGAACTGAAACAATGAAAGACTCCTGTTACTTTCCCTTTTGAAGGTAGAAGACATTGGTAAGCTTCTTCAAACGAACTACGCGTATGAATAACAAGTGGTAAATGAAATCTTTTTGCAAGTTCAATTTGTTCTAAGAAAACTTGTTTTTGAATGTCGAAATTATCTTGTCTCCAATGGAGATCAATACCACACTCTCCAATAGCAACGATTTTTTTCTCACTTAACAAAGATTCTAGATGATCTGTTGTATGGTTATCTACATAACCAGGGTGCACACCCACCGTAGCAAAAAGCATCTCATGATCGCGAGCTAGTTGTATCGCTTTTTCATTAGATACTTCATCCATACCGATAACAATAATTTTTTTTACTTGATTTTCTCTAGCATTTTTCATTACTTTCTCGATGTCTTGATTATATTCTTCTACATTTAAATGTGCATGTGTGTCAACAATCATTATTAGTACCTTCTTCGTATTTATATTTTATCATAGATATATTAAAAAAATAGCAACATCGCTATATATCTAAAAATTCACATTTTTAACTGCTTTAATCACTTAAATAAACAAAAAACATGCCAGGAAGTCCTGACATGAAAATTTAAAAACCAATTAAACTGTAATGTTTGAAAACATTATTTTTTACCAGCTGGTTTTTTATGTTGTTGAACTTGAGCCTTAGGTGCTTGTTTTGATTGAGCTGGAGCATTTTGTCCTTGCTTTTTGTTTTGTCCTTTTAATACAGGCTTGTATTGTGCCATTGAAATTCACCTCACTTTCTTATTTTAATAAGATATTAAATCATCCCAGCAATGATTATCTGTTAAAAATTAAGTGATGTAAAATCAATTAATGATTAAGCGTTTCATCATTGGCCAGCATGACTTATGCTGCCCATTATTAAGGAATTTTGTATTATTATTTCCTAGCTTTAATCATACGCTCTTTTATTTGATTTGTGACTATTTTTATATATAATTTTTCATTATTTCACTAAGTTAATAAATGAGTAGACTTTTCATGAAAACGTGTTAAAATAAAGAAAAAACTGAAGATTGTTTTATGGAGGTATAAATTATGAAATTTAGAGTTATTCTTTACACTGTTTTATCCATTGCATTTCAACTATTACTTGGATATCTTACAGGTCTTGGTCAAGGCGGCATAGGAATGCTACTTTTTATTGTGCTTATGGAGTTGGATCCAAAATTTCGATTTTCTTATTTATTTGTGGATAATAGAAACACAACTAAAAAAGATAGTGACGATGGTAATTTATAGTAGATATGTTTAATCTGACTTCTTCAAGATCTCATTATTACAAAATTTACTGAATTCTATAGTTTTTTTTGTGTAAACTTAGCAAATCATATATATTATTCTTCCCAATAAAAAAACTAGAACCTTAACTCGGTTCTAGTTATTCTTTTAAATAATGCGTTGTGACTATTCTAAGATTTTAACAACTGATCCAGCACCAACAGTACGTCCGCCTTCACGAATAGAGAACTTAGTTCCTTCTTCGATAGCGATTGGATGAATCAATTCAACAACCATCACAGTGTTATCACCAGGCATAACCATTTCAGTACCTTCTTGAAGTGTAATCACTCCAGTAACATCAGTTGTACGGAAATAGAATTGAGGACGATAATTTGAGAAGAATGCTGTATGACGCCCACCTTCTTCTTTTGAAAGCACATAAACTTGAGCTTCAAATCTGAAATGTGGGTTCACTGATTTTGGTTTAGCTAAAACTTGTCCACGTTCAACTTGATCACGGTTAATACCACGAAGAAGTGCGCCGATGTTGTCACCAGCTTGTGCAAAATCTAACAATTTTCTAAACATTTCAACACCAGTAACAACTGTTTGCTTAGTATCTGTGATACCAACGATTTCAACAGGGTCACCAACTTTGATTCTTCCACGTTCAACACGACCAGTAGCAACTGTTCCACGACCAGTAATTGTGAAAACATCTTCAACTGGCATTAAGAAAGGCTTATCTGTTTCGCGAACTGGGTCATCGATATAGCTATCGACTGCATCCATAAGTTCTTGAACGCTTGCTTCCCCTTTAGGGTCGCCATTAAGTGCATTTAATGCAGATCCACGAATCACAGGAATATCGTCTCCTGGGAAATCATATTCTGATAATAATTCACGAATTTCCATTTCAACTAAGTCTAACAATTCATCATCGTCAACTTGGTCGCACTTATTCATATAAACAACTAGCTTAGGTACACCAACCTGGCGAGCAAGAAGAATGTGTTCTCTTGTCTGAGGCATAGGACCATCTGCTGCAGAAACAACTAGGATACCACCATCCATTTGAGCAGCACCTGTGATCATGTTTTTAACATAATCAGCATGACCTGGGCAGTCAACATGTGCATAGTGACGTTTAAGTGTTTCATATTCAACGTGTGCAGTATTAATAGTAATACCACGAGCCTTTTCTTCTGGTGCACTATCAATAGATGCAAAATCTTTAATTGAAGCTAATCCTTGCTTTGAAAAAACACTAGTAATAGCAGCAGTTAAAGTTGTTTTACCATGGTCAACGTGGCCAATTGTACCGACGTTAACATGTGGTTTGTTTCTTAAATATTTTTGTTTTGCCATTTTAATTTGTTCCTCCTATAATAAGTTTATTTTTTATTTTTTTATATTATTTTTTGTTTAGTCATAATCATTGTATATTAAAATATACATTTTTGCAAGCGGATTAATTCGTTCCGCGTCTTTTAATAATTTCTTCCATAATTGATTTTGGACAACGTTCATATTTAGAGAATTGCATCATAAATGTTGCACGTCCCTGTGTGTTTGAACGAAGTGCTGTCGCATATCCAAACATTTCAGATAGAGGTACGCTTGAGCGTATAGCTACAGCGTTACCACGACCTTCTTGAGACTCTAAGCGACCACGTCTAGACGTTAAATCACCAATAACATTACCAACATAATCATTAGGAACAACAACTTCAACATCCATAATAGGTTCTAATAAAACAGGATGTGCCTTCGTCTTGGTTTCTTTAAGTGCCATCGATGCTGCAATCTTGAAAGCCATTTCTGAGGAATCGACATCATGGTATGATCCATAATGAAGCGTTGCTTTAATATCAATAATTGGATAACCAGCAATAATACCATTAGGTAGAGCTTCTTCTAATCCCTTTTGAACTGCTGGAATGTATTCCCTAGGAATAACACCACCTACAATTTTATCAACGAATTGGAACCCTTTTCCTGGGTTTGGTTCAAATTTAATAACAACATGACCATATTGTCCACGTCCACCTGACTGACGAACGAATTTTCCTTCGATATCAGCTTCACCAGAAATGGTTTCACGATAAGAAACTTGTGGTTCAGCAACGTTTGCTTCAACCTTAAATTCTCTTTTCATACGATCAACGATGATTTCCAAATGAAGTTCGCCCATCCCTGCAATAATCGTTTGACCAGTTTCATGGTCAGTAAATGTTTTGAAGGTTGGATCTTCTTCAGCAAGTTTAACTAAAGCGAGTGTCATCTTGTCTTGGTCTTGCTTCGTTTTTGGTTCAATCGCTACATTGATAACCGGTTCAGGAAATACCATTGATTCTAAGATGATATCATCTCTTGGTTCAGTTAACGTGTCTCCAGTTGTTGTGTCTTTTAAGCCAACAACAGCTGCAATATCTCCTGTAAATACTTCTTTGATTTCTTCTCTGTGGTTTGCATGCATTTGAAGCACACGGCCAAATCTTTCCTTGTTATCCTTATTTGTGTTTAACACATAAGAACCGGAAGTAATCTTTCCTGAGTAGACTCTAAAGAATGTTAGTCGACCTACATATGGGTCAGTCATTACTTTAAATGCTAAGGCTGTGAATGGTTCATCATCACTAGGATTACGTAACACTTCTTCACCATAACTATCATGACCAACAACAGCAGCAACATCAGTTGGTGCAGGAAGGTAATCAACAACAGCATCTAACATTAATTTAACGCCTTTATTTTTGAATGAACTTCCACAAATCACTGGAAAAAATTTGACAGCTAGAGTTCCTTTACGGATAGCTTTTTTTATTTGAGGAATACCAATTTCTTCACCCTCAAGATATTTCATCATCAAATCTTCATCAAAATCAGCAATTGCTTCAATTAATTCTTCTCTTTTTTGTTCAACAATTTCAACCAAATTCTTTGGTATGGGTACTACTTGACTTACTTCATCAGCGGATCCATCATAGTGGTATGCTATTCTTTCAATGATATCAATGATACCGTCAAAATTAGATTCAGCGCCAATTGGCCACTGAATAGGGTATGCTTTTACACCTAAACGGTTATGCATTGACTTGATGGAACGTGCAAAATCTGCACCGGTTTTATCCATCTTATTAATGTAAACAATTCTTGGAACCTTATATTCTGTAGCTTGTCTCCAAACGGTTTCTGTCTGAGGTTCAACCCCAGCTTGGGCATCTAGTACAGCAACTGCGCCATCTAAAACGCGGAGTGATCTAGATACTTCGACCGTGAAGTCAACGTGACCTGGGGTATCAATAATATTAACACGGAAGTCTTTCCAATAAGCTGTTGTTGCAGCTGATGTAATCGTAATTCCACGTTCCTGCTCTTGAGCCATCCAGTCCATTGTAGCAGCACCATCGTGAACCTCACCGATCTTATAAATTTTACCCGTATGGTATAAAACTCTTTCAGTCGTTGTAGTTTTTCCCGCATCAATATGAGCCATAATGCCAATATTGCGGATTTTATTTAATGGGTGTACACGAGGCATAATTTAATCTCCTTACTTACCAGCGATAGTGAGCAAATGCTTTATTTGCTTCAGCCATGCGGTGTATATCTTCACGCTTCTTCACAGATGCTCCTAAACCTTGGGATGCATCAATAATTTCTTTCGCAAGTCTTTCTTCCATGGTTTTTTCATTACGCAAACGTGCGTAATTGATTAACCATCTCAATGCTAATGTTGTTTTTCTTGAAGCTCTTACTTCAGTTGGTACCTGGTAGTTTTGACCACCGATACGGCGTGAACGAACTTCTAATATTGGAGTAATATTGTTTAAAGCTTCATTGAACACTTCAATTGGTTCACGTCCTGTAGCTTCTTTGACACGATTAAATGCTCCATATAATATACCTTGGGCAGTTCCTTTTTTACCATCAACCATAATCGTATTAACAATACGAGTAACTAGTTTTGATTGATAAATTGGATCTGGTAAAACATCGCGTTTTACTATATGTCCTTTACGTGGCATGAGTTCACCTTCTTCCTTTCATTTCGATAGATTATTTTTTATATATAAATTACTTTTTCTTTGCAGCTGCAGTTTTAGGACGCTTTGCGCCATACTTTGAGCGTGACTGTTTGCGGTTTGCGACGCCAGAAGCATCTAATGTACCGCGTACAATGTGATATCGAACGCCTGGAAGGTCTTTTACACGACCACCACGAATTAGTACCACGCTGTGCTCTTGAAGTGAATGTCCGATACCTGGAATATAAGCAGTTACTTCTGTTTGATTGCTTAAACGTACACGGGCATACTTACGTAGAGCAGAGTTTGGTTTCTTTGGTGTCATTGTAGTAACACGCGTGCATACACCACGTTTTTGAGGTGATGAATACTCACTTTGGCTTTTATGTAAACTATTGAAACCATAGCCTAGTGCAGGTGATTTAGATTTGTAATTTTTGTCTGTTCTTCCGTTTTTTACAAGTTGCGAGATTGTTGGCATTTGTAGTTCTCCTTTCTTTTAACACGTATCCAAGTGTTTCTTTTTTTGTTTAAAAATAATTTTTGGCTTTATTGAGCCAAAATATTGATATAAGCTAAGTGTATTTAACACAGCGTATTCATTATATAATAAGTAGCGAATATTGTCAACTTTTTTGAGTGAATTTTGCCATAAAATTAGAAAACACCCACATTGCGGGTGTTTAAGGCAATTGAACTATTATAAAATCATTTGAGACTGATAGAATTACTTTTTCTTTTCATAATTTTTATATACTAGATTCAGCACTACTATGGTCGGTTATCAAAATCTTGAAGCTCATTTAGTTGAAGATAAAACCATTCTTTTGTGTTCTCAATTCCACTGACTTGCTCCATGATATCCAAAAATCCATCCAGTGTAGCAATTGACATATGATATGTTTCATAATAAACAGTAAGTATTTCAATCATTTTATCGATATTTCCATCAAGAAACTCATCAACATAATATCTAAATAATGAAGGGCCATGGTAATAAATGAGAAAAGCATAATAGTCTCCATAATCGTCTACTTCCCTTAGAAGGCTTACACCTATGTTCGCTTCATATCTATCGCTTAATTCCGATTTTAAACTGCTCCGGTAATTCAAATACTGATTATAACCATAAATTCCATGAAGATCATAAAAATAAAGTGCAGTAGCATATGTTGTTAGGGCTTCATCTAAAAAAGATTCATTTGCTTGATCGTTTCCGATTATCGAGTAAAACCATTGATGAATCATCTCGTGAACAACTGTTCCTTCTTGTATCTCGTTAGAGCAATAAATCACACCAGTGCTTTCCATGCCATAATAGTATCCATACTCCAATGTAAAATAATCATAGATATAATCTCCAACAGTTTGCTCCATCACTTGAAGTGATCGACTTAAATAAGAAAATGAATCATCGATTTCCGTTGCTGTTAATTCTCTAACCGCATAGATTTCATATGCTATATCATCAATTGTTCTTTCATATAGACGATAATCAGATGATGCACTAAATGAAAAATCTCTAGCATCCTTAATACTATATTCTAGTTCTTTTCGCAATCCAATTTCTTTTTCTTGAACCAGCATTCCACTACTAGCAACTAGATATGTTTTAGGTACATTGATGGTTACATAATAATCACCAATCTCGTTATAATAAACTTCTCCTCTAAATGAATAGGGTTCAACATGCCATCCATCTTCATCATAAATCGCCATACAAGGATAAAAGAAAAGTGTCAGATAATAATTGTCATAGGTTACGATTCGATCAATATCCCAGTATCTAAAGGAATAATTGTATGTAATAGAAATGCGTTCTCCCTTTGGTAATGTTTGTTTTAAATTCACATGCATAACAGTGTGATCAACACCTGTAATCTCATATGTGGTATCTTCACCATTAATCTGAAAATACGAAAAAATAATATTGTTTCCTAAACCTCTAGGATTAACTGCATTGGGATAGATATTAATATAGAGTTCATCTAAATCATATAAATCATTTTTGTAGTATAATTCTCCCTCAACTGCCAACGTATCTGTTTGAGTATCTAAATATAGTTTCATGTCATAAACATTATTATTAGAGTCATATCTAGGATTATCGCTTTGTGTGCATCCTAAAAGAATAAAGATTAATAAGAAAAAGGTTGACATTTTTTTCATAGAATAAAAACTCCTTAAATAAAATGAGTAATCAACATGACAATAAGAAATGTAAAAATTACAATTAACACTCCAATCCATGGCTTACTAGCTTTATTTTTAGATTGCGTTTCTCGATTAATATTTTCAGCATCTTCTCTGTCATGATATTCATCACTCCAAAATTGACTGTTTTTGTCTTGCATATTTGTTCCCCCTTAAATCAAACACCTTTTAAAACACTATTGAGTCAAATAATATATATGCTATTCTTATATTTAATTATATCATTTTCTACAAAAAAAGTATTTAGAGTCAACTCTAAATACCTATGAATGTTTAATGAAAATAATAGTTATGCCAATTAAATTTATTTTGCTGATTGTTTAGATACTTTTGTTTCAACAAGATTTAATGCGATGGCTCCAATTGCATTACCAATAATCATCAAGATGAGATAAAGAATTGCCTTTATCGTATATGTATCGCTTAAAAAGAAATATAACATGTTTGCAATACTATGTTCAAATTTGGAAAGAATAAAGATCATAACTGCAAAAATTAATATAACAACTTTAGCTACATCATGTTTAACATTTTTGAAACTATCAACTGCGATATACATCATCATTCCACAAAATATAGCTAATGCGAGTGTTTCATACCACGCATGCCCCAGCTTGACAAGAAACAAATCATGTCCAGCAGTGACAATAGATGAAATTCCTGTCATTCTAAATAGAAACGCAACAACTGCGATTCCTATCATATTTCCTAAAAGTGTTTTTAATAAAACCATTAAATACCCTTTTGAATAAGGTAGTACATAACCAACTTTACCAGTATATAGATAGTAGCCTCTTGTAACAACAACCAATAATCCGAAGCTGAATAAGAACGCTCCTATGATATGATTATCTAAACTTAAGTAAACAATCCCCGCTATACCAATATAAACACCAGCCATAATTGCTTTTATAAATGCATTTTCTTTAATGTTCATACCTATTTTGTCTTTTTGAATGCATAAATCAATCCAACAATATGATTAACTAACTTTGCAGGTAAAAATTTAGCAAGTACAACAATTAATTTATATTTAAGTCCTATCGTTTTATATAAAGGAATTCTTCTTATACGCACAAGTCTATTAACTACTTTTGCAGCTGATTCAGGATCCATACCGTTTCGTTCGTCTTTTTCCATGACAGCTACTGATAGATCCACTCTACCTTGATATTCGGGACTATCAATTTCATTCTTTTTACGATTTTTAGTAAATCCAGTTTTTATATCTCCTGGCATAATCGCACAAACTTGAATTTTAAATGGTGCAACTTCATTTGCCAATGCTTCAGAAAAGGAATTGACAGCTGCTTTTGAACTGCTATAAAACGCTTGAAAAGGAATTGATAATTTAGCAGCAACAGAGCTAATATTTAATATTTTCCCACGACCACTTTGTCTCATATATGGTAAAACCGCTTTTGTTGAATTAAAAACACCCATAAAATTAACATTAAACAAGTAGGTTGCATCTTCTGTTGAAGTATCTTCAATCGTTCCCGAAATACCCATACCTGCATTATTGATTAAGACATCAATATGACCTTCAATCTCAAATATTTCTTTATATGCATCTTTTAATTGTTCATAATTTGTCACATCTGCTTGAATGCTTTTAACATTCTTCTCATGGATTTTACTCCGTGAAACTCCATAAACACTATGACCTTTTTGCGTCAAATATTGAGCAATGGACAAACCGATACCGGATGATGCGCCTGTAACAATGATAACTTTATTTTTCATTTTACTCTTCATATCCTTCCAAGCTTTCTAAGACTTCAGCAATCCTGTTAATCGCTGTATCCATTTGTTGTTTTGTATGTGTTGCTGTATAACTTGTACGAATTAAACATTCGCCAATTGGAGTTGCTGGTGGAATAACGGGGTTCACATAGACACCATGTTCAAATAGTTGGTTACATGCCAATAATGTTTTCATTGGAGTATATGTAAATATAGGAATGATTGGTGTTTTTGAATCTCTAATTTTTAAACCTCTTGCTTTTAAACCTTGACGCATATATTCAGCAATATCAGATAGCGCCTTAACGCGTTCTGGTTCTCTTTTTAAAATACGCAAAGCTGCTAGAGCAGCTGCAGTATTTGAAGGTGTGATTGCTGCAGAAAAAATGTATGGACGAGAATTATGTCTGATAAATTCAACGACATCTTTTTCAGCTGCCATATATCCACCAAGACTAGCTAATGATTTAGAAAATGTGCCCATGATGATATCTACTTCTTTTTCCAAACCAAAGTGTTCAGCTGTTCCACGTCCGCCTTCACCCATGACACCTAGGCCATGTGCATCGTCAACCATTGTGCGCGCACCGTATTTTTTAGCTAATGCAACAATTTCAGGGAGTTTGCAAATATCTCCACTCATAGAAAATACACCATCAGTGATGATGAGTTTCCCTTTATTTTCTGGAGCTTTAGCTAATTTTTCTTCTAGGTCTTTCATATCACTATGTTCATAACGGATGACTTCAGCATAACTTAAACGTGTACCATCATAAATACTTGCATGATTTTCTTTATCAGAAAAAATAATATCGTTTCTTCCGGCAATACTAGAAATAATTGCTAAATTACTTTGGAACCCAGTTCCAAAAATTGAGCAGTCATCTTTATGAAGAAATTCTGCTAACTCAGTTTCTAATTCTCTATGTAGATTAAGTGTACCATTTAAAAAGCGGGATCCTGAAACACCCGTTCCATATTTAAGTGTAGCTTCTATCGAAGCTTGAATAACTTCAGGATGAGATGTAAGTCCAAGATAATTATTGGACCCAATCATAATCATTTCTTTACCTTCCATATGAACAACGGTGTCTTGTTTGCTAGTTAATTCATGAAAGTAGGGATAATACCCACCTTTACGTGCTATTTTTGCAGCATCGTACAGATAACATTTTTTGAATAAATCCATAGTCATTACCTCTCTTTAAAAAACCACCTAAATCCATTATATTACAGTTTGGGATATTTCTATACCCCAGTGCACCACTTTGAATAAAAACAAGGATATTATATATCCTTATTCATCATTGTTTTAACACTATTATATATTAACATAAAACTTAGCAATTTGTGCTGCTAATTTTGCATTATTGAAAACGAGCTCTAAATTTGCGGCTAAACTTTCACCTTTAGTTAGTTCTTTTATTTTGGATAAAAGATAAGGTGTTGTGTCTTTTCCTTTGATTCCTGTTTGTTTTGCTTCTTCTAGTGCTTGATCAATTACTTTTTGTATAATTTTAGAATCCATGCTAAATTCTTTAGGAATCGGATTCGCAATAACAACCCCACCCTTTAAACCCATTGACCATTTAGCGTGAATCAATTTAGCAATATCTTCTGGAGTATCCATTTCATAATCTAGATCAAATCCTGATTGTCTCGAATAAAATGCGGGAAGTTCTTTTGTTTGATACCCTAAAACTTCAACACCTTTTGTCTCAAGAAATTCAAGTGTTAAACCTAAATCCAAAATTGATTTTGCACCTGCACAAACAACTGCAACATCAACACTTGCTAATTCTTCTAAATCTCTTGAAATATCAAATGTGTTTTGTGCATCTCTATGCACACCACCAATACCTCCTGTAGCAAATACTTTGATTCCTGCCATTTGTGCAACTAACATTGTTGCTGAAACGGTTGTTGCTCCCGTTCTTTTTTTCGATAATGTGTAACCAAAGTCCCTTTTACTAACTTTTAAGACATCTTTTGCTTTAGCAAGATATTCTATTTCATCGTGTGTTAATCCAACTTTGATTCTGCCATTAATAATAGCAATAGTTGCTGGAACTGCGCCTTCTGCTTTAATAATATTTTCAACATTTAAAGCCATTTTAACATTTTCTGGATAAGGCATTCCATGTGAAATGATGGTTGATTCTAAAGCAACCACAGGGTTATTTTGTTGTAATGCTTTTTTTACATCTGGATGTATGTCTAAATATAAATTCATAGTTGATACTCCTTTATAGTTTGTAGTAAATGCTGGGTGTTCATTTTAGGGGATACAGCTTTTTCATCTTTCAATGTGATAATTGAAGAAGCTATACCACATGATAAAATATTCATTCCATTAATTTTGGCATAAATAGCACCTGCAAAAAATGCATCACCTGCACCTGTTGTATTTACAATTTTGATGTTTCTTCCGTTCATAAATTGATGGTTTTTACCATCAAAATAATATGCTCCTTGATCACCTAAAGTGATAAGAATTTCTTTAACTTTTTTTTGATAAAAATAGCTTCCAATCTTATTTATATCTGCTTTCGTTTCTACCTTGATATCACTTAGAGATTGAGCTTCTACTAAGTTAAGTTTCAATAACTGAATCTTAGCATAAAATGGTCTAAGTTTTTCAGCCTTTATCGTTGAAATAGCTTCTATAAAGATAGGTGCTTTAACTTGTTCAAATACATAAGATAGCACCTCGTGGTTGTAATTTGTATCGATAATCATTAAATCTGCAGCCTGTAGAGATTCTAATTTATCTGCGACTTGATTAACGGTCATCTTTTCAACATCATCCATTGATGCAACTGCAACTAACATATCTTTATTCTGATTAATAACAGCAAGATACTTTGATGTTTTTTTAATCCATATGGGATCAAATGATATGCCTACTTTAGATCCTTCTAAAATAATTTTTTGTCCTATATCATCATTTCCAATTGCGGTTATCAATGTAGGGTTTAATTCAAGCCGTGCAAGATTTTCGGCGATGTTTCTTCCAACACCTCCACATGCTTCTTTTAAAAAGCCCGGGTTTGAATCATTAAGTTTGATTTGTTGATGTGAATAAGCAAAAATATCTTGATTCGTTCCACCCAAAATTACAATGTGTGTCATCAATTAATCTATGTCCATTGACATTTTTTTTAAAGATTTGATTTGATCTTTTGATCCGACAACAATCATATAATCACCAAGTCTTAGAACTTCATCAGCTTTTGGGTTAAATATGAAGATATCGTTTTCTCTTCTGATTGCTAAGACAATCAGACCAGCTTTTTCAGATATTTTCGCATCTCTTAATTTTTTATCTATCAGTATAGATTCGTCTTTAATGACAACCTCTTCCATATCAATAGACATATTTTTAGTATCAATAATATTATCAACGAAAAACTGAACATTGGGACTTAACATCATTGCTGCCATCTTCTTCCCACCAATTTCATCAGGACTAACTGTATTATTAGCTCCCGCTCTTCGTAATTTTTTATCTGAACGTTCTTCATGAGAACGTGCAACAATATGCATTTTAGGACTCAATTCTCTAGCAGTTAAAACAACGAAAACATTATCTGCATCTTTTGCAAGACATGCAATAAGTCCCCTTGCTTGTTTAATTCTAGCTTCCAATAATGCTTCTTCTTTTGTTGCGTCATCAAAAATGTATAGCACATCCATCTCTTTAAGATTTTCAATTGCTTCTAAATCATTTTCAATAACAACAAAATTAACCTCTCTTCTTTTTAATTGCTTAATAACGTGGATTCCTGTTTCACCAGCTCCACAAATAATAATATGATTAGTTAATTTTTCTATTTCTTTTTTCATCCTATTTCTCCTCCAAGCTTCATTAATATTACCTTCACTAAAAAACCTAAAAACCGTAGATAATAAATATCCAACCATCCCCACACTCACTAAAATAAACCCAATGGAAAACCACTTGGCCAAAGTATTCATGTCCGTTACTTCTCGGTAACCAACAGTTGAGATGGTAATGATGGTCATGTAGAGTGCATCAATAAATGTTAGATTTAAAATAAGCATATAGCCTACCGTAGCACCTGCAATGAGCAATACCATGATAGCAATCCATATAAAGATTTTTCTGAATTTCAAAGTAACACCTTTTTTCTTTTTGATTAACAATATTATACCATAATTGATATAAAAAAAAGAGCATGCGGACATGCTCTTTTTAAGTATTAATATTCTAGTTCTTCTTCCTCAGTATAAGTATTTGAACGGTCATATTCAAAATGTGCTTCTCGTAAAATACCTGTACCTGCTGGAATGAGTCCACCAATAATGACATTTTCCTTCAAGCCATTGAGTTCATCAGTCTTACCCTTAATTGCTGCATCTGTTAAGATTCTTGTTGTTTCCTGGAAGGATGCTGCAGATAAGAAGGAATCACTTCTTAAACTTGCTCTTGTAATACCTAATAAGATTGGACGTCCTACTGCGGGTCTCTTAAATTCTCTGAATGCTTGTCTATTTGCTCTCTTGAATTCTGAAACTGAAACCTCAGTGCCTGGTAATAATTCAGTATCACCTTCGGTAACAATTGTAATTCTTCTTAGCATTTGTCTAATAATCAATTCAATGTGCTTATCGCTGATTTCAACACCTTGTGCACGATATACCTTTTGAACTTCTTCTAAGATATACATTTCTGCTGCTTGAGTAGAAACGACACGGAGTAATTCTTTAGGATTAATTGATCCCAAAGTCAATCTTTGACCAGCCTTAACGGTTGCGCCTTTACGGAATAATGCTTCAACATTTGGATCCATTGTATATTTGAATTCTTTATCATGTGAATCAACGATTGTGACAACCGAAATACCACCACGTTGGCGATCAATCGATTTAATTTTACCATCAACTTCACTGATAACTGCTTTCCCTTTAGGGTTTCTAGCTTCAAATAATTCTTGAATACGTGGAAGACCTTGAGTAATATCTGATGCAGAAGCAACACCACCGGTATGGAAGGTTCTCATTGTTAACTGAGTTCCTGGTTCACCAATAGATTGTGCAGCAACAACACCAACAGCTTCTCCGACTTCAACGCGCTTGTTTGTAGCAAGATTTCTACCATAACATTTCGCACAAACACCGTTTTCGGAACTACATGTTAAGTTACTTCTAATTTCAACACCTGCAACATCAGCTTTGATGATTATTTGGCCAATTTCTTCGGTGATCAATTCATTACGTTTAACTATAACTTGTTTAGTCTTAGGATGTATAACATCTTTACTTGCATAACGACCTACGATACGATCGTATAATGGAACGATTTCTTTTGTGTCATCCATAATTGGTTCCATATACACACCACGTTCTGTTTCGCAGTCCTCATCAACAACAATGACATCTTGGCTAACATCAACCAAACGACGTGTCAAATATCCTGATTCAGCAGTCTTTAACGCTGTATCAGTAGAACCTTTTCTTGCACCATGGGTGGAAATAAAGAACTCAGATACAGTTAAGCCTTCTCTAAATGAAGCTTGAACGGGTACTTCAATAATTTCACCTTTAGGATTATTCATCAGACCACGCATACCAGCAAGCTGAGCAAAGTTTGATGCATTACCACGCGCACCAGAATCTGACATCATATAAATGTTATTATCACTATCAAATTCGGCCATTAAGCCCTTCTGAATGTCATCGCGCGCTTCTTGCCATTGTTTAATAACAAGATCTCTACGTTCACGATCAGTAAGCATACCATCTTCATACCATCCTGTAATATCTTCGATGTTCTTATTGGTAATGTCAATACGTGCGTGTTTTCCTGAATAAACATTAATATCAGCAAATGATACGGTGATACCAGCAACAGTTGAATACTTGAATCCAAGATCCTTAAGTCTGTCTAACATCTTGGATGTTTCACTAATTTGAAGATCCTTGAAAACCTGGGCAATAATTTGTGATAAGAACTTCTTTTTGAATGGAGAAGGAGATACCATTGTATGTATTGCTTCTTTTGGATTAATTCCCTTTTTAATAAAATACTTAAGTGGAGTATAATTTTCCAAATTAGCTAGGCTTGGTTCATTTAAGTATGGAAAGGTTGGAGGTAAAATTCTATTAAAGATTAATTTACCAAGTGTTGTTACTAAATACATATGTCTTTGCTCTTCAGTAAATTTTTGATTAATCAATTTTGGATCAATAATTATTCTTGTATGGAGTCCGATTTCTTGATGTTGATAAGCAAGATATGCTTCATCATAATGCGCAAAGAAATGTCCTTCATTACGATGCTTGAAGTCGTGTTCCTTTTGTTTTTCATCATTACGGAATCCTTTATATTTGCGATCTAATCTTTCTTCAATGGTTAAATAATAGTTTCCTAGAACCATATCTTGTGAAGGTGTAACAACGGGCTTACCATCTTTAGGATTTAGGATGTTGTTAGACGCTAACATTAATAATCTAGCTTCAGCTTGTGCTTCATTAGATAATGGAACGTGGACAGCCATTTGGTCTCCATCAAAGTCAGCGTTAAACGCCGGTGTAACAAGTGGATGCAAACGAATTGCCTTACCATCAATCAATTTAGGTTCAAATGCTTGAATACCAAGTCTATGAAGTGTTGGTGCACGGTTTAAAAGAACTGGGTGTTCTTTAACAACCTTTTCTAAAGCAGCCCAAACATCATCATCCATTCTTTCATACTTACTATTAGCATTCTTTTTAGAATTTGCATCATTACCTGTTAATGTCTGTAATTCTCTTAATACAAATGGTTTGAATAATATAATTGCCATTTCTCTTGGAATACCACATTGATACATTTCTAAGTCTGGTCCAACAATAATAACTGAGCGACCTGAGTAATCAACACGTTTACCAAGTAGATTTTGTCTGAAACGACCTTGCTTACCACGAAGCATATCAGAAAGTGATTTTAAGTGTCTGTTTCTTTCAACAGCAGCTTTCTTACCACGTTTCGCATTATCAAATAATGCATCGACAGCTTCTTGAAGCATACGTTTTTCATTTTTAGTAATCAAGCGAGGTGCCATTTGTTCTTTTTGTTTTTTCAAACGATTGTTACGATTTAGTATACGACGGTATAAATCATTTAAATCTGTTGTAGCAAATCTTCCGCCATCTAATGCAACCATTGGTCTTAAATCTGGTGGAATAACTGGAATAACATCCATAACCATCCACTCAGGTTTGTTATCTGAATTGTTGAATGCTTCAACAACTTCAAGACGTTTGATGATTCTATCTCTTTTTTGTTTAGAACTTGTTTTAAGTTTTTTACGTAAAGATTTAACTTCTTTATCTAAGTCTAATTCTTGAAGTAATTTTTTAACGGCTTCAGCGCCTGTTAAAGCGGTAAATCTGCTACCATATTCTTCAGTTAAAGCACTATAATCTTGCTCAGATAAAATTTGCTTTTTAGCAAGTGGTGCTGTTCCTGGATCAGTAACAATATATGAAGCATGATAAACGACTTCTTCAAGTTGCTTCGCTTTAATACCCAGAAGGATTGCTAAGCGTGATGGAGAATTCTTTAAATACCAAGTGTGAACAACAGGAGCTTCTAATTCAATATGTCCCATACGTTCTCTACGTACCTTGGATTCTGTAATTTCAATACCACATTTTTGACAAATTTGGCCTTTATTACCACTTTGTTTTTTACCACAAGCACATTGATAATCTCTTGTTGGTCCAAAGATACGTTCACAGAACAATCCACCTTCTTCAGGCTTAGATGTTCTATAGTTAATTGTTTCATGAGTTTTGACTTCTCCATATGACCATTGTCTAATTTCATCTGGTGATGCTAAACGAATCTTTAAATGGCTATAAGAGCGACTACCGTAACCTTTTCTTACGGGTTGAACATGACGATGAATACGTTCTAATAAATCAATATCAAGTAAGTCTTCAGTTTCTTCTTCTGCTAACACTTCAGCTTCAACTTCATGAACATGTTCTTTTAGTGCATCAAATCCATATAGTTCTAATATATTATTAATTTCTTGACGTAAAATAGCATCTTCTTCAAATAAATGATAAAGTGTGTGACGATCGAAATCTAAGAATTCTTTTAAGTCTTCAATTTTTGCAGATCTTAGAATTTCAACACTTTCCTCACTGATATTTAAGTTATCAAGATTTCTTGGTAATGCATAACGACGCAAAATTGTTTTGATTTCTTCAAAAGAGTCACCAAGTAACATATTTAATTCTTTCAGGTTGAATGTATTGAAATCTTCTAGTTGATCAATACCTGAAAGTTTAAGGGCCTTTAGAGCATCTTCAGATAACTTTAATGATTCAACGTGTAACGTTAATTTTTCTTTAGCCATCAACGAAATCCTCCTCTAAATTTACTTGGGTTATTATCTACAAGTGACTTCCCAGCTTCATTTTCACCTGTGTTTGCATCAATAAGCTCAACATAAAGACCAAGAGCTTGTAATTCTCTAGTTAATACTCTAAATGATTCAGGAATACTTGCTTGTGGAATTGGTTTATCATGCGTAATCGCGCTATAAACCTTATTTCTTCCAAGCATATCATCCGATTTAACTGTAAGCATTTCCTGTAAGGTATGTGCGGCACCATAAGCATAGAGTGCCCAAACTTCCATTTCCCCGAATCTCTGTCCACCATTTTGAGCTTTACCACCCATTGGTTGTTGAGTAACAAGTGTATATGGTCCAACACTTCTTGCGTGTAACTTATCATCGACCATGTGTGAAAGTTTAATCATGTACATGACACCTACAGAAATTCTATTATCATAAGGTTCTCCGGTACGTCCATCATATAAGAAACGTTTACCATCTGGTTCAATACCACCTTCAGCCATAATCTTAATTAAGTCATCATCATCAACACCATCAAAAACTGGTGTTGCAATTTTAACTCCTAAGTTTTTAGCTGCGATACCTAAATGGATTTCTAAAATCTGTCCAATATTCATACGTGATGGAACTCCAAGTGGGTTCAACATAATATCTACTGGTGTACCATCTTCCATATATGGCATGTCTTCTCTTGGTAGAATCTTAGAAATAACACCCTTATTACCATGACGACCAGCCATTTTATCACCTTCGGAGATTTTTCTCTTTTTAGCAACATAAACACGGATGGATTCATTGACTCCGCTTGGTAAAGCATCACCATTTTTCTTAGAAAAATATTGAATTGATTGAACAACACCACCACCACCATGAGGGACACGAAGTGATGAATCTCTATATTCTCTTGATTTTTCACCAATAACTGCATGAATCAATTTTTCAGATGGGCTTGGTTCAAATACACCTTTAGGTGTAATCTTACCGACTAGAATATCTCCCTCACCTACTTCTGAACCTGGAATAACAATTCCGCGTTCATCAAGGTTCTTTAAGGCATCTAAACCAGCATTTGGAACTTCACGCGTAATTTCTTCGCGTCCTGAACCGGTTTTTAATTCTCTCGTTTCTATTTCATATTCATCAATGTGTATTGATGTATAGACATCTTCTTTAACTAAATCCTCACTCATGATGATGGCATCTTCGTAGTTATAGCCTTCCCATGTCATGAATGCAACTGTAACATTTCTTCCCAATGCCAATTCACCTTTGTCAGTTGATGGCCCATCAGCAAGAATATCACCTTTTTCGACATATTCTCCAGTCTCAACAATTGGACGTTGTAAAATACAAGTATCCTGGTTGGATCTAAAGAATCGAATTAAATTAAATGTTTTACTATTACCCATACCATAATCACTTAATGTCTTAGCCATTTCATAAGTGTAAGGTTTGTTTGGATCATATAAGACATTGTTTCCAACCATAATTTTTTGATCTGGTTCTGGAGTAATAACTATTTTAGTACCATCAACATAAGTTACATAACCTGTAACATCACTAACGATAACACTACCAGAGTCTTTTGCTGCACGATATTCAATACCTGTACCAACAATTGGTGATTCAGGTTTTAGTAGTGGTACTGCTTGACGTTGCATATTCGCGCCCATTAAGGCACGTGATGCATCATCGTGTTCCAAAAACGGAATCGTAGATGTTGCAACTGATACAATTTGCTTAGGAGATACGTCCATAAATGTTACTTCTTCAGGATCAAACATTGATGTTTCTCCACGGAAACGTCCAATAACTCTTTCAGAAATAATTGTTCCATCTTCATGAAGTTCAGTAGCTGCAGATGCAATAACTTCATCATATTCTTCATCAGCAGTTAAATATTTAAAGTTTGGTGTAACTACATGTGTTCCCTTAGAACGATCAACAACTAAATATGGTGTTTGAATAAATCCATATTGGTCAACTTTTCCATAAGTAGCAAGTGAACTGATTAGACCAATGGATGGTCCTTCAGGTGTTTCAATAGGGCATATGCGTCCATAATGGGAGTTGTGAACGTCACGAACTTCAACGCCAGCTCTATCTCTAGCAAGACCACCAGTACCAAGTGCAGAAACTCTTCTCTTTTGTGTTAATTCAGCAAGTGGATTGATTTGATCCATGAACTGTGAGAGTTGTGAACTTCCAAAGAAGGTCTTAATTGCACCAGCAAGTGGTGTCATATTGATTATATTTGAAGGTGTCGCATCAGCAAATGTTGTTGTCGACATCTTATCTTTAATATTCTTTTCCGCTCTTGCTAACCCAATTCTAAATTGGTTTTTTAAGAGTTCGCCGATGAGGCGGAGTCTACGGTTACCCAAATGGTCAATATCATCAGTTAATCCTAAACCATCATATAAATTTAGATAATAACTCATTGATGCAACAACATCAGATAATGTGACGTGTTCTTTTGCTTCTCTTTGATCATTACCTAAGACTTTGACAGAGAAAATACGGTCAGTTTCTTTATCTTTAACCGTAACTTCAATCATTTCAACGATAACGCCTTCGCGTTCTCTTTCTTTTTCGTAAACATCTTTACCAAAGAAATATTTAATTACTTTTTCATCTAAAGACTGACGATTTCTTCTTAAGATAGCAAGAACTTCTTCAGTGACTTCTGTATTTTTAGAAATAATCACTTCACCAGTACGAAGGTTTACGATGTTATCTTTTGTAAACAAAGCGTCTCCACCATCAGGTAGACGAGTTGCTAAAATTTCACCCGGAGTTTCATTCTGCAAAGAATCTTCCTTAGAAATAATTTCTTTTCTTAGTAAATGGCGGTTTTCAGATAACATATGAATGATTTCTTTTGTGATCTTAGTTTTTTCAGCAACAATAACTTCTCCTGTTTCTGGATTGATAATATCATTTGCTGTATATGTACCTAAAATACGCTTTAAAACGTCAAGCTTTTTATTAAATTTATAACGTCCAACAGCAGCTAAATCATAACGGCGACGTTCAAAAAGACGCATTCTGATAAATTCTCTTGCTGCGTCAGCAGGTACTTTTTCACCTTGTCTTAATTTAGAATAAAGATCAACGATTGCTTCATCTGAATTTTTAGTTTCATCTTTATCAAATGTCGAATCCATATAAACGGATTTACCAAACACTTCATAAATATCTTTTTTCTTGGAAAAGCCTAACGCACGCATCATCGTAGTCATTGGGACTTTCTTTGAACGGTCAAGCTTGGCATACATAATATTTTTTGATCCAAGTTCATACTCAATCCAAGCACCACGTGTTGGGATGACTTGAGCCATATATTTAACTTGGTTTAATTTCTTATCTAATTCACTTGTGAAATATGCTCCAGATGAACGAATAATCTGTGAAACAACGACACGTTCAGCTCCATTAATGACAAAAGTCCCTGACGGAGTCATGAATGGGATTTCACACATGAGTACGACGTTTTCTCGTACTTCGCCGGTGACGGCATTTTCAAGTTTTACACGAGCAGAAAGCTGTTTAGCATAGTTGACATCTCGTAATTTTGATTCTTGTTCATCATACTTAGGTTCAGAAAGGAAATGTTCCTCAAAATATAATTTTAAATCGCCATTATGTCCTTCAATGGGCGAAATATCTTGCAAAAGTTCTTTAATACCTTCATCTACAAACCATTTAAATGACTTTGTTTGAATCTCGATGAGGTCCGGTAAATCAATGTCATAACGCATTCTAGAATAGTTTCTACGTTCTGCTTTTTTACCGTATTTGACGCTCCGATATCCCATAATCCACACTCCTATCGTATTTGGAAATCATGATTTAATATATAATATTACTGAAATGAAACAATGATTATGCATTTAACAATATTATCATAGTACTTGTAAATAGTCAATGACTTTTTTTACTTTTGAGCAAAAAGAATCCAATAACCATTCTTTTTCTCTAGAACCGTACAATTATGAAAGATTTCTTCCAAATGTGCGACTGAAGAGGGTGCACCTTGCTTTTTCTGAATGACAGCGTACAAAACACCACCTTTATTCAAATTGGAATAAGCTTCGTCGTATAAATTAAATACAATCTGCTTTCCAGCTCTGATTGGTGGGTTGGTAACAACCACATCAGCTTTAATTTTGACATTATCAAATAACTGACTGGTTTCTATGCTGACATTATCAATTTCATTTTCTTTTTGATTTTTAATCGCCATTTCAACGGCTCTTTCATTCACATCATAAAGATAAACATGTTTATCTGAATACATTTTTGCCAAACATAATCCGATGGCTCCATATCCACATCCCATGTCAATTACTGTCTTTTGAGAATCTTTTAAAATAACAGTTTCAAGTAAGACTCTACTTCCAAAATCAAGTTTATCTTTACTAAATACACCACGATCTGTGAAGAATGTAAAATCGATATTATTGATTTTTGTTTCGTAGCTTTTTACTTCATGATCGAGCTTTGAATCATTTATATAATAGTGACTCATAGGTCCCCCTTACACAGCGAAAAAACCCGAGAAGATTTCTCAGGCTGCAAATCGCTAGAATTAGAAACTATTTGATTTCAACAGTTGCACCTGCATCTTGTAATGCGGTTTTAAGTGTATCTGCTTCTTCCTTCTTAACGTTTTCTTTAATTAAAGCATCTGGAGTTTCTGTTAAAGTCTTAGCATCAGCTAATCCTAAACCAGTTACTGCACGTACAACTTTAATAACTGCAATTTTATTTGCACCAAAAGTCTTAAGAATTACATTGAATTCTGTCTTTTCTTCTTCTTCAGCTGCTTGTGCTGCTGCTGGAGCTGCTGCTACTGCAGTTGGGTCAATACCAAATTCTTCTTTTAATCCATCTACTAATTCTTTAATTTCTAATAAAGTCATTTCTTTAAGCGCTTCAACGAAAGCTGCTTTTGTTAATTTTGCCATTTCTCTTTTCCTCCTAATTATTATTCTTCGCTACTGATCATGTTAAGACCGACCGCTAATTCGCGAACTGGTGTCAACATACCTACTGCTAACATTGTCAACAATGTTTCTCTCGATGGCAATGTTGCTAATGCGCTGAGTTGTTCAACGTTTGCTACTCTACCTTCTACAATACCTGCTTGAATTTTAACTACTTTATTGCTCTTTGCAAATTCATAAACGATCTTTGCGGGTGCGACAACGTCTGAATAACTTATTGCCAATGCTTTAGCGCCAACAAATGTATCTGCTAATGCATCAAATCCAGCGGCAATTGAAGCTCTTCTAGAAATGTTGTTTTTATAAACTGTAACTTCACAGTCTGCTTCTCTTAACTGGCGACGTAGTTCTGTGAACTGCGCTACTGTCAAACCAGGATAATCGAAGACAACAACGGTTGTAGCACGTCCAAGCTTTTCACTTAATTCACGTACGGACTCTGCCTTACGTTCGATAACTGCTTTTAGCATGAATATGCCTCCTTCTGAAAAATAAAATCTCTCTCATGCACAAAGACATAAGAGAGAATAATCATTATGATTTTTCACCTCGGTAGGAAATTAAGCATTCGCACCTACTGTCTTTGGCTATTTATTTACTATTTAATTAAGCGCCTTTAAATGACTCTCCATCAACATGAACGCCAGGTCCCATACTTGAAGATAATGTGATACTCTGCATATAAGTTCCTTTAACTGTTGTTGGTTTGATACGAGCGAGTTGATCATAAAGTGTTTTAACATTTTCTTTTAACTGTGTTTCTGTAAAAGATACACGACCAACAGGTGCGTGAATGTTTCCTACTTTATCAGCACGATACTCGATTTTACCATTTTTAATTTCATGGACTGCTTTTTCGACATCCATTGTAACAGTACCCGTCTTTGGGTTAGGCATTAAGCCTTTAGGCCCTAAGATACGTCCTAATTTACCAAGTTGTCCCATCATATCTGGGGTAGCTACCATGACATCAAAGTCAAACCAGCCTCCTGCGATTTTTTGAATGAGTTCTGCTGCTCCAACGTAATCTGCTCCAGCTGTTTCAGCTTCTTTAGCTTTTTCACCTTGTGCAATAACAATAACTCGGGAAACTTTACCAGTACCATGAGGTAAAACGATAGCGCCTCTTAAGTTTTGGTCTGCTTTTCTTGGATCAAGATTTAAGTTGAACGCTACTTCTACAGTAGCATCAAACTTAACAAATGAGGTTTTCTTGACTAAGTCTACTGCTTCGTCAATTGCATACTTTTTTGAGCGATCAATAAGTTTTGCAGCCTCAAGATATTTCTTTCCTCTTTTCATATTCTTCCTCCTAAAATGTGGTCTAGCGGGATATCCTCCCACAATTTAGATAGCTAGCGATCTAAATTAGTCTACTACTGTGATACCCATATTGCGTGCTGTACCTTCAATAATTTTCATTGCTGCTTCTACAGTGTTCGCATTTAAGTCGGGCATCTTTCTTTCTGCAATTTCCTTCACTTGTTCACGAGTGACGGTGGCAACTTTATCTTTTTTAGCATTTGCTGAGCCAAGTTTTATGTTTGCTGCTTTTTTAAGTAAGTCACTTGCTGGTGGGGTTTTTGTAATAAATGAGAATGTACGATCATCATAAACCGAAATTACTACTGGTACTACAAAGCCCATTTGATCTTTTGTTGCTTCGTTAAATTGTGAACAGAATGCTGGTATATTAACCTGTGCTTGACCCAATGCTGGACCGACTGGTGGAGCTGGATTAGCTTTACCTGCTGGAATCTGTAATTTAACTATTTTAACAACTTTTTTTGCCATGAGACACAACCTCCTTCTTTACATAAGTATGTGGTATGATTTTACTCTTCCACTATGGTGTGCTTTCACACGCGATATTATTCTATCATTAAGGGTATGCTTTGTCAACAAAAAACTATGTTATTTATCTGATTTTAGCACCAAATGGAAATAGTGCGAGCACCGAAAGTTTAAACCATTGAATTGCAAATGGAATTCCGATGATAGTTAGTGTGAAAAATAATGCAATTCCTAGGTAACCAATTGCCATTTCCCAACCTACAAATATCAGCCATAATAAATTCATAACTGGATGTTCAGCAAAATCCGATATGACTTCTTGCCCAAAAGGGAAAAGAACCAATTTTGAAAATTTAAAACATTGTAAACCAAATGGGATTCCAATGATTGTAATAGAGAGTAAAAAGCCCAGTAAGAGCCACAACAGCGCTGCGATGAATCCTCCAAACACAAACCAAATGATATTTCCTATTAATCTCATATAAGCACCTCACTAATATACTTATATATTAACACAAAAAAAATACTCCTGTTAGAAGTATCTTTTATCTAAATCAAAATCCACATTCACCATGGTCATCACAAACTGCATCTTGGTCGCCTTCTTCTAAAACATTAAGTGGGTGATCTTCTTCCCAAATTTGTTCTAAAGCACGTGTGAAGTAATCTTGTTGTTGTGCTCCAGAAATACCATATTTTCTATTTAAAACGAAGAATGGTACACCTTGAACGCCGATTTGTCTCGATTCTTGTTGCTCAGCTAAAACCTGATCCTTATATTGATTCGATTCTAGCACCTTTTTTGCTTCTTTTCCATTAAGTCCTAATTCACTTGCTAATTTAACTAATGTGTCATGATCAGCAAGATTAAGTCCGTCAGTAAAGTAAGCTTTCATAAAACGATTCGTGACTTCATCTTCTTTACCAAATTGATTTGACCATTTCGCTATACGATGTGCGTCTAATGTATTTGTCATTTGAATGATGTCATAACGGTATGTTAAACCGACAGTTTTTGCATTTTGCGTAAATGAATCAAATCTTTGTTTTGCTCCCTCAGGTGTTGTTCCGTGACCCTTTGCAAAACTTTCATATGCCGTCCCCTGCATTTCTTTTGGTGCTTGGGGATTTAGCTGATACGCCTTATAGATCACTTCTACCTGATCTTTATGTTTAAATTCATTTAGTGCTATTTCAAATCTCTTCTTACCAATGTAACAAAATGGACATGCAAAATCCGACCAAATTTCAACTTTCATATCTATATCCTCCATATATTCCTTTGACAGTATAGCACTTTTTTATAAGAAAATCATTAATTTTGCTTTACTTTTCTCATTAATTGAACAAATGTTAAGAAATTTATCATCTTTTTTTGCATTCTTTTGTCCGATAGTACTAAAATGAAGGTGGAGGTACATATTATGTCTAAGTATCATACAAAGAATATTTTGCATATTACTGAGCTAACTTTGTTAATTCGAGATTTCAAGCGATCCTTAGAATTTTATGTTGATATCTTAGGATTCACTTTGTTAAAAAAAGAATCTCATCTTGCTATTTTATCAGCAAATCAAAAAGATCCGCTCATAACATTAATCGAAGATAGAAACGCTTTACCCATTGATTTCAATTTGGGTCTTTACCATTTTGCACTTCTTCTTCCAAACCGAATTGAACTTGCAAAAATAATTAAGAACTTATCCGACAAACACTATCCTGTTTCGGGTATGTCCGATCATGGAGTGAGCGAAGCAATCTATTTAGACGATCCTGATGGAAATGGTATTGAAATTTACTATGATAAACCTGACAATGAGTGGTCAAATGAAAACGACCAACTCATTATGGTAACAAAGGAACTTGATTTGAATGGAGTTATGTCAAAATTAAAATCAACAGACATATTTGAAAAAATCCATCCCGATACATTATTAGGTCATCTACATTTTTATGTTTCCAATTTGGATGATGCTAAATTGTTTTATGCAGATACTCTCGGTTTTAAATTGACGATGACTTATATGGACACAGCGTTATTCTTATCTGCAGCAGGATACCATCATCATTTAGGATTAAATACATGGAATGGTCATGCTCCTATCAATAAAAAGCGTCAAGTGGGTTTGAAGTCTTATATTTTAAATGTTCCGGAAAATCAATATCTAGATTTGATGAGAAGATTAGTGAGTGCTCATATTCCAATCTTAATTGAAAATGATCAAAAATATATTTTAGATATTCTGAATCAAAAAATATTTCTTAATATCAAATAAAAAAAGTGGCAATCAATCAGCCACTTTTTATTTTAGGTATTTAAAATAGGTTGTGGTGTTGTATAGGCTTTAAAAAGGATTGTGGTGTATTCAATCTTTTAAAAAGGCCTTTTTTATGCAT
>Ga0268278_1000049_pt1 | contig 96992 bp, 82 predicted proteins | sample saktaG_3_FD_190135 | JGI IMG/M metagenome (GOLD analysis project Ga0268278, IMG submission 190135) | Saline water microbial communities from Sakinaw Lake, British Columbia, Canada - sak_2010_1_5_55m | ecosystem: Environmental > Aquatic > Non-marine Saline and Alkaline > Saline ...
GAAACTTATTATAATACAAAACGTATACATTCATCGTTAGAATATATGTCGCCCGTTGAATACGAAAGATTACATACACAAAATTAACTTAACTTTATGTCCATTTAATCTTGACAGGTCCACTTGTTTGATGACATTGTGTACTTTATATTGACCTAAATTGACTACATTATTCACTTTATTGCGATAAATGATCTGTCCAGAATTCGACTTGTAGAATTGTGTAATACAATTAAATACAGTTGTCTTACCAGCACCATTCGGGCCGATAAGTCCAAATATTTCTCCTTCTTTAACTTCAAAAGATAATTCATCTACAGCTTTAAGTCCTCCAAAATACATCGATAGATGATCTAATTTAAGAATTGCATCATCACTCATAGTTGTTCCTTCAACAATCGTAGGATCTTTTAATTCTGCAAGAAGTGATTGCATTTTAATTGATTTACGCTCAAATGAAGCATTTAATCTTTGTTTTTTATTTTCTGCTTTTCGCTTAATTTTTTCCAATTTAGTCTCATTTTCATGAGTTAATTGAATCTCATAAGCATTATATTTGAGTTGTAAATCGATATACATTTCTCTAAAAAGTTTTAAATTAATTTCAATTTGTCTATCAGGTATATTTCTTGAGGCATATTTTTTATTAAGCTTAGTCATTTCTTGCTTTTCAAGAAGATCAACTCTTGTCATTAAATCATCGAGTTCCTTTTTATGAGCATTTTGATTATCAACCGATTTATACTCTCTTTTAAAAGATGTAAGAACCGCTCTTTTACGCCAATAGGTTTTTTTCTTCAAGAGATCAGCTTTTTCTTTTATCATTTCTTCAATATATTCTTGATTATTTAATGTTGATAATTCAGCTTCATAAAGCTGTTTATTTATCTGATTTTGAAAAATTTCAAGTTTTTTCTTTTTTCTTTCTGTTAATCGGTTTTCAAGAATTGGAACATATGAAGCAGTTAATTCAAGTTGATATAAAATATTTGATAATTGTCGATCAAGGAGCTTTTTTTGTTGGAGCTTAATCATCTGTGCCATATTTATGCTCCTTCCATGATGTCTTTAGTTTTTTTGATATTGTTTTTATATACCTGATGATGTCATTAAAGAGTTTGACAATGCCACCAGGATAGAACATGACTACCAAAATAATTAAAACACCGTTAATTATATAGGTTGCATTTCCATATTTGATAAAGAAGGGAATATTTTTTAGAACAATATCGTCAAAAGCAAAGATGAAAAATGTTCCTAAACCAACACCCCAAATGGATTTTGAACCACCTATTACAATTGCTGCAAGAATATTTAAAGATAAACCAATATTCCAAATACCAGGTTCAGTTGAACGCATATACATCATATATAACATACCACCGACAACTGCTAAAACTGTAGATAGAACAAATGTCGTTAAACGATATTTTAAAATACTAATTCCCATAGCTTGTGCTGCGGATGTTGAGTTCTTTATTGATAACATTGCACGTCCAGTTGGACTACTTATAAGATTAACAACACCAATCATCGTTAGTACGAGAATAAAGACAATAATATAGTATATCTGATGTTCTAAAATTAGATGACCCAATATTTTAAAACGTGCTAATTGAAATCCTTGCAAACCATTTGTAATGCTCGTGGCAAACTTGAAAAACTCAACAAGTATTTCAGATAATCCAAGGGTTATTATTGCTAAATACATACCTTCAATTCTTAGCGAAATGAAGCCAACAATTGTACCTACAACAATGGCAATCAGAATCCCAAAAATAAATACCAAAAAGAAGGGGAGTCCTAATTTTCCTAAGAAAAACGCAATGACATAAGAACCAATCCCAATAAAACCTGCAGTACCTAAAGATGCCAAACCTGCATAACCCAATAGTAATGTAAAACCTAAACCAACAATCATAAAGATCCAAATATTTGCAAGAGAATCAACAATCGATGGTAATAGCAATCCTGTTTTACCAAGGATTTGTATTAATACCATTACCAATGCTCCAACAAAGATTCCAAAAAGCGGATGTTTACTAAAATCTTTGAATTTTTGTAGGTTCTTGTTTTGTTTTTTAATGTTATATTTTTCTTGTAACATAGACCTACACCTTCTTTGTTGTTTTCTTGCCAAATAAACCCACTGGCTTAATGAGAATCAATAATAGAACAAGTACATATACAATTGCATTTGCCCAAGTATTCGAAATAAATTGCCATGCAATAACACGAGCAAATGGAATGATTATAGCAGCGCCTATAGGACCGCCAAAAGTCGCAAAGCCACCTAAAATTGCCGCTAAGAAGCCATTAATTTGTAAACTTATCATTAAATCTGGTGCAATTGTATAAATAGTTGGAGCATATAACGCACTGGCTAGCGCACCAACACCACTTGCAATTCCCCAACTCATTGCTGTAATAAATTTTGTATTGACACCCATCATACTTGCAACAACTTCATTAGATGCAGTAGCACGCACACCTAAGCCCCATTTTGTATATTTTAATGCAATAAACATAATCGATAATACAATAATTGCAATAATGATGGAAATTAAGCTGTGTCCTGATATGTAAAGTGGAATAGCTCCGCCAACATCGATTTGGAAGACTTTTGTTGTCAAAGGTCTTGGTGTAGCAAGTGGGATAATACCATAGATAACAGGCAATAAACCAGATATCACTAAAATAATACCCATAGTAATCATTTGTTTTGTAATTGCATTTGAATATCGTGATTTCCTGATAATGAAAATATCAATAAAGAGACCAATGACAAATCCCATGACAATACCAATGAATATACATATAATCAGCATTAATAATGGATTTGTATCTGGGTACTTTATTAAGAAAAACTTTGTGAAAATCGAGGTTACTGCAAATGCAGAAAAAGTTGCAATTGATCCCTGAGCAAAATTAGTAGTAAATGACGTTTTGAATATTAATACGATTGCCATGGTAACAAGTGCAAGAAATGCTGCACCCGTTAAACCTTGAAATAAAATCGTCAGAAAAAACTGTAATGTCATAGTCTACCCCCATCTAATGATATTTGCTGCCCAAACGTATCCAATACCAGCAGCTAACATGCATACAACAGTGCCATCTTTGACCTGTCCTGATTTTAAAGCAAGATGCAAAGACAAAATCTGATCGATTTGTCCAATGTGACCATAATCTTCAAGATAAATAGATTGATGAGGAGCTAATCCAAGTTCAGAAAGCATGAACTCATGTCCTGAGCGCTTGATATGCAAGATATCTAAATAATCTATATCTTTTCTATCTAAATGAGACTTTCTCAATGATTCATCGATACACTTAAACCAATTTGGCATTGAAATCTCATTAAGTCTGTTTTTCATCTTAACAGGATCCATTAATCTCAATGATTTTTTAGCTTCATCAATATTATCTGGCGTAATTGGATTGCATAAGCCCCCAATTGCGACACCAGCAGTTCTGGATAGAGATCCATCACCGATCATATGAGAACCTAATAAAAGATTTTTAGGATAATTTTTCTTTAAAATAATAGCTCCCCCACCAGCACCTAAATTGAACATCATAGACATATCTTTATCTTCAAAATCGATGAAGTCACCATTACGGTATCCTCCAACGACCATGATAATATTAATTTCATCATCAGCGATTAACATATCTTTCGCCATTTTCATTGCTGATACAGTTGTACAACAACGATTTTGAACATCAATACCCCAAGCATTAGTTGCACCAATTCGATCTTGAATGTATAAGGCAGAAGTCGTTAAAGGATATTCTTTCCATTCTTCTGTAACACTTAAAATTACTTGGATATCAAGTGGATTAATACCTGTATTCTTTAGAGCGTCTAATGCAGCCAAAGCACCCATTTCTTGAGTGCCATCTTGGGGAAGTTTACCAGGAATAGTTTTTTTAAGTATGCCTAATTTATCGATGATAGCCTGTTCACTCCATACACCTTTGGTTTGATCACTAATCTCTCTAGCTGACATTCTTCCTTTTGGTAAATAAATACCGGTTCCAACGATACCAACCTGAACCTGACCCATAGGAATACCTTCTTTCTTGTTATTTATAAACGCATACCACCATTGACATTAAGTGTTTGTCCAGTGATATAGGATGCATCATCAGATGCCAAGAATAAAGCAACATTTGCAATTTCTTCTGGTTGACCCAAACGTTTAAGCATTGTTAATTTTGCAAATTCATCAAGAAGATCTTGAGGAATAGTCTTTAAAATATCTGTCATAATATAACCTGGAGCAATCGCATTAACTCTAACATTTGCTCCTTTTCTAGCAAATTCTTTTGCCCATGTCATCGTCAATCCAATAACACCAGCTTTTGTTGCTGCATAATTTGCTTGACCAATGTTTCCAAAAACACCTACAACGGATGAAATATTAATAATTGATCCGTATCCATTAACTTCCATCAATGGTCCAAATAAACGCGTCATATTAAAGACACCCTTTAAATTGACATCCAATACAACATTCCATTGATCATCAGTCATTTTTCTAGTCATAGCATCTCTTGTTATACCAGCATTATTTACTAAAATATCGACTTTGCCGTATTTAGCAACCACTTCATCATAAAAAGCTTTAATACCTTCAACATCTGTAACGTTTAAAACGTAACCAAATATATTTTTATCGACATATGTGATTTCACTCATATCTACTGCAATTACCTTACAGCCTTCTTTAGCAAATGCAAGCGCCATTGCTTGACCTAACCCTTTTGCTGCACCTGTAACAACAGCAACTTTATGATCTAATTTACCCATGATATTCTCCTTTTATATTTTCTTTAAGATGACGGCAGTTCCCATGCCACCACCAATACACAAGCTTGCTAAGCCATATCTTACTTTAGGTTGCTTTAACATTTCGTGAATTAAAGTTACAATAATTCTATTTCCACTTGCTCCAACAGGATGACCTAAAGCAATTGCGCCACCATTTACATTTGTTTTAGCAAGTAATTCCTCTTTATTAACGTGATGTTCTTCAACAAGTTCTTTGATTACACCAAGTGATTGAGCAGCAAACGCTTCATTTAGTTCAAGTAAATCCATATCAGATAACTTCATATTGGCATGAAGTAATGCTTGTCTGATTGCAGGTGTGGGTCCTAACCCCATAACTGATGGGTCGACCGCACCTTGACCAACACCTATAATTTCAGCAAGAGGTTGCAAATTATATTTTTTAACAGCATCTTCACTGGCAAGAATAATAAAGCTAGCACCATCATTAATTCCTGATGAGCTTCCAGCAGTAACAGAACCATCTTTCTTAAATGCTGGACGCAGTTGAGAAAGCTTTTCTAAACTTGTTGTTCTATTAATATATTCATCATGCTCAAATAAAATCTCACTTTTTCGTGTTTTGATTGTGATTGGAATAATTTCATCTTTAAATTTACCTGCATCTTGAGCTTTCATAGCTTTAAATTGTGAATTCCATGCAAAGGCATCTTGTTCTTCACGAGATAAATTATATTTTTCAACTATATTTTCAGCAGTAATGCCCATATGATAACCTTCAAAAGCATCAGTTAGTGCATCATATAACATGTGATCTCTCATAGGTTGTTCACCCATTTTAAGACCGGAACGTACTTGACTTGTAATCAAATAAGGAGCACCACTCATAGATTCAGCACCACCAGCAACTACTAAATTATGAAAACCTAATGCGATATTGCTATATCCGTTCATTACAGACTTCATTCCACTACCACAAACCATATTAACTCCATATGCAGGTACTGATGAGGGAATTCCGGAATTAATAGAGATTTGTCGAGCTAATCCCTGTTTTAAACCTGCGGGTAAAATATTGCCTACAAGAACTTCATCAATTTTATCCTTTTGGATATTAACATCAGCTAACAACTTGGTTAAAACTTGAGAACTAAACTCAGCTGGATGTACAGATGATAACGAACCCATAAACGATCCAATAGGACTTCTTTTAGCTCCAACTATATAAACCTTTTTCATACATTTCTCCTTTTCTTAAAAGCGTTTTCAATTTTTCATGGATATAATAAAATATACAATAAAAATCAATAGGATTGGCTTTATTGTAGTATTTAGCATTTTGTAAGCGATTATATTTAAGTTGAATAAATGTTCATGTTACGATTTCATAATATCACAGCATTATATATTTGTCAATTAAATTTCTACTTTTTTACTTACAAATAAATTAGATACATTTAAAAAAACTAGAAATGAAATAAATTTCTGATTTTTTACGACAAATATAAAAGTATTTTATATATATTTCTAAATTTTTTTTATCCATATAAATTCATTGTCTTTTTTGAATTTCTGTTATACACTATTAATAGGTGATGACATGGACCAAATAAATTATCGTCTACCCAAACGGAAAGACGGTCAAAAGACCTTTGATCAAATTATTGAAACAGGTAAAAAACTTTTTTCAAAAAATGGATATCAGGCAACTTCAATTAATGAGATCATTCACAAAGCTGGTATTGCTACTGGCACTTTTTACCTATATTTTGATGATAAATTCGCCTTATATTCCTATTTGTTAACTAAATATAGAAAATCAATTAGAAAAGCTTTAAGTGAAGGTATTGCTACTGCAACCTCACGTTATGAAAAAGAACGCCTTGGATTAAGAGCATTCTTGAAATTTGCATGGCAGGATCCACTAGCATATAGAATTATTTGGGAATCAATGTTTGTTGATAAAGAGTTGTTTCAAGAGTATTATGAAACATTCTCTCATGACTATATTAGACAACTAAGCTATGCAGTTAAGTCTAAAGAGGTTAGAGATGATGTCGATCTTGAAACATTATCATACATATTGATGGGAATCTCAAACTTTGTTGGATTACAAGTCCTTTTCAGAGAAACACTAACTGATAAGGATTTAGATCGAATTACAGATCAAGTAATGAAAATTCTAGATTCTGGAATGTTCAAATAGAAGAAAAAAGGCCTTTGGCCTTTTATTTTTTTTCTTCTTCAATTTTGCAAGTTTTTATTCCGAAAATCACATAAAGAGGACAAACTCTCATATAGCCTGTAACTAGTGCAATTACCGCGCCAATTAAAAACCATAAACTGACGAAAAATGATAATGCTATAAAGCCAATTGCTATAAATAAGCGAATATATTGATCAATTGTACTTACATTTTTTTTAAAATTAATTCATATCACTCCTTCACTCTAATTATAGACTTATTTAGAGAAAAAACAAATAATATGCTAGTAGATGGGAGTCACTGTAATTTGTGAACCATTACATGGGATATCAAGTTTACAATTCAGCTTATTTTCCATACCTTGACCTAGTTCGAATCTAAAAAAATCAATGACATTAAGCTGATTTGATTTTAATAATTCAGCAACCGTTATTTCAGGATTTTTCACATAAATTTGAGACAGTAATGACATTTCGTTGATATGATTATTGAATGCTAATTCATTGAAACTACCAGTATTTTTTTCAAACATAAATTTCTCATAATTCAGCGTATCATTATCAATTGATTCAACATCCAAATATAAAGGTGAATTTGCAGCTACCTGCATCGCTAGACCATCAGCAATCAGCTGATTTTTTTGATCTAAAATGACCAGTGTAACAACTTTTCCTCCTTGATGGATATAAGTTCCAAAGGTTTGATTATCATCTTTAACAACGCGATAAAGACGTCTTAAAACTATATTTTCTTTAACAAGCGCACTGGTTTGAAGGATTTTCGTATTAATAGTATCATTATCTATAGAAACCGCTAAAGCGGTCTTTGGATTTGTTACTGTTGAATTAATTAAATGCTGTCCTAAAGTATTGATCAGGTTGATGAAATGTTCGTTTTTTGATACAAAATCTGTTTCAGCATTCAACTCAAATAAGATAGCTTGATTATTGTTTGTAACAACACTACATAATCCTTTGGATGCAACGCGAATATTACCTTCAATCTTTTCGCTATTTTTATTTAGAGCTATCAAGGCAATTTCATAATCACCTTGAGATGCTTCAAGTGCTTTCTTACATTCGAGCATACCTGCTCCAGTTGTTTCTCTTAATTTTTTAATTACTGTTATATCCATGATAATCCTCCGATTTCCCTATCCATTATATCAAATATTTTAGAAATATTTCTAAAAACACATTAACTAAATAAAAAAGGGCATTGCCCTTAATCATTAAATAAAGATAATTGTTCAATTCCATATTTTTTATTGCCAGAAATGATTCGTTGCCATTTAGAACTTCTGCCCTTACCTAAAGGACGAATCTTATCTTCAAGCTTTAATCTTTTTAGTGTTCTATCTATCGTTGCATCACTGACATTAGGGTGTCTTTTTCGAAGATCTTCTTTTGTAAATATTTCATCAAGTTTCATGATACTATTTTCAATATTATTTGATTTATTCAAATCTTTTTCAAAAATATACTCATGTGCTTTATTATCAATTTCGTCGTATGCTTTTAATAAAAGATTTACTAACATTCTTGATAACATATCGGTTTGTGCAAAACCAGATGACCAATAATAATTAGCTGTAACGATTCCACTATGCCAACCTTCTTTTTCCTTGAGGAAATATTTGAAGAAACTGACATATTTAAATACTGAAAAGTTTTTTGCTAATAAAGCATACAGTAAGATTAATGCAACCAACTCATTTTGCTTTGTTAAAAGGTTCATATTTAAGAAATCAACATAAAAATTAGAGATTAATTGAGTTAATTCATGTTTACTACTTTTTAAATTTCTTTCAAAAAGTAAAATAAGCTGTTCCAAATCATCTTTTCTCGAATGTTTCTTAAGCTTTAACATACCCTCTTCTTGCTTTTCATAAGTTGCAAATTGAATTAAATCAGTGTTCTTTGATAAGAGCTTAATAAGATTTCCTACCTCATTGACTAACAATTCAAATGATTCAGGTCTTTTATGAAGTTGATTTAAAGCTGTTTTTAAATTTGATAGTAAATATTCGTCTTTTGTTCGTGCTGACATTGGTTTTTTTGCAAAAAGCTTAATTCTTGCATCTGTCATCTTTAGATCAAGATAATGCGCAAGTGCAATTAAGTTGTTTTCCATGGTCTTTTTTTCGAACATCGAAAGATCACGACTAAACAAATCATCATAGTAAAATGACTTACCTTTTGATTCATACAAAGATAGTAATAGTAACATCACTTCATTTGAGATTTGAATGCGCTCCATATTTGCTAATGCCTTCATGAGATCAATCCCTTCTTAGAGTCTAAAACTACTGCCCCCGATAAATTCGCGCAACAAAGAGTTACATGGAACAATATCGTCATCGATATCTTTAAAATATTTAAGAAACTTTAGGATTCTATTTGCAGTAATGAAGTGTTCATTATCGCTTGGAATTGCCTGTAACTGTTTAACTGCATGCTTCTTTAATACTGCGAACTCATAAGTTAATTCCGAATTAAAAACAAAGTTAGCTTCGCTTTGTGTCGGATAAATCCACTTAAATTCTCCTCTTCTAACAGATGGCCACATAGCCATAGTGTCTGTTGCAGAAGAATTACGATATTTTTGATCTCTAACGATTCTTCTTAATAATCTCAATTCAGTAATACTAATTGGATTATGATTGTCAATATGAAGTTGAGTCTGTGGGGAAATATAGATGTTAAATTTCTGATGTTTTTGAATACTCTTAGTTATTTTTTCGTTTAACGCATGAATACCTTCAATAATAATGGGTGTATCTTCTTGTAAACAGATTTTTCGACCAGCTTCACGTATTCCTGTTTTGAAATTGAAGTGGGGAAGAATGACTTCTTCACCTTGAATGAGACTGAGCATGTCATGATTAAATAATGCAACATCTAATGCATCGACATGTTCCAAATCAGGTGTGCCATCATCATTTTTTGGTGCAATATCTTTACCTAAGTAATAATCATCGATGGAAATCATTACAGGTGTGATACCTCTACTCATCAATTCAATTCTCAATCGAGTTGAAAAAGTTGTTTTACCTGAAGATGATGGACCAGCAATAGCAATCAATCTAATGCTATCAATATTATTTTGAATTTGGTCTCCTAGCTCATTCAACATATGCGCATGTTTTGTTTCACAAATATTGACAAAGTCAACTGCTGAATTATAATCCTTTGCATATTCATTAATTAAAGGTATTGTGTTACCATTGATGACCTTACCCCATTTTGCTGCTTCTTTAAGTGCCATCCCAAATCTTGGTTCATCTGAAAATGGAGGAATTTGTCCATTAAACTCTGCTCTTGGATATTGAATAATAAAACCAGGATGATATAAAAACATGTTAAAATCTCTTAAGTAACCTGTTGAAGGTAACATATAGCCAAACATGTAATTAATATATCCGCTACATTCGTAAAGATTGACATAATCTTCAGCTCTGTATTTTAAAATAGCAACTTTACCAGGCATGTCTAATTCGGTATACAATTTGGTTGCTGCATCAATAGAAACACGTCTACGCTTAATCTGATAATCTTGATCTATAATTGCTTGAACTTCTTTTGTGATTGCATGAATAACATCGTGATTAACGACACCATCAAAGTATTCAAATACACCTAAAATTGATCTTGAAATACTGTAGTTAAAGCGAACTTTTGCTGTTGGGTATAATCTCTTTATCGCCATCGCAATGACATATCTTAAAGTTGATTCGTAGATTTTAATAGCATCACTATGATCATATTTCAAAAATGATATTTTTGCATCCTTGGAAACGATATAACTTAATTCTCTTAATCTTCCATTGACCAAGGCAGCCAATGTGTCTATATTTTTTAATTCTATTGAAATATCTTCTAATGCTTTTGGATTAGCATATATTTTTTCTATACCATCAATATTTAGTTTCATAGCATATTTTCTCCTTATTCGTACTCATCAAATAGATCAAATCTATTTAAATGTATTTTTTTATTGTCTTTCGTAATAACTTCTTCTTCTTTTAGAATATCGATTGGATCTATAACAGGTTTGATTTTTTTCTTTAATAGCCTTTCTGTAATTTTTTCTTCAATGATTTCTTCTTTGGAATTTTCTATTTCAATGCTATAACCTCTGCCAAGATCAGCTTCATCATATATTTTCTTGCCAAATTTATTTCCTGAATACTTTAATTCTGAAATGACTGTTTTAATTGATCCTTTTTCAGTTACGATAACTACATTCGCATCTTCTTTTTGCTGCTGTTTGGATAATCTAGATGCTGAAACAGCATAATGAGGATTTGACTTTTGGTGATCAATAACTAAAATACCTCGTCGATTCCTATTATATATTGGTAATTCTTCAACAATATCTTTGATAACATGACCTCTCGAGGTCAACATGATAAATTCATCACTTGGACTTACAAATAATGCTGCTACCAATTCATCTCCTTTTGCAACACTCATGCTTCTAACACCACCAGCTTGAAGTCCATACATCGGAAGTTCAACTGATCTGAATCTAAGTGCATAGCCGTTTTTTGAAATTGATAGAATATTTGTTCTTTCATTTATATCGATACAAACAAGTTCATCTTGTTCGGATAATCTCATCGCCTTCATCGGTTTGTTATAACGAGAAACTTCAAAATCACTTAACTTCGTTTGCTTCATCATGCCTTGAGCGGTTGCTAAAAGAATAATTTGTCCAGTACTGAAATTTGAAATAGCTAAAATCTTAATAATACGTTCATTTTTATCAATTGGGACGATATTATTAATATAGATTCCTAAATCTTTCCATTTTTGTTCATCAATCTTATAAACAGGTAAGAAAATGAAATTTCCTAGATTTGTAAAGATTAATAATGTATCTAACGTGTTCACTTCACGCTCAAAGATTAATGCATCATCTGCTTTAAGTCCTGCAGTTTGTGAAGCTTGATAGCTTCTTGTACTTGCACGCTTAATATAACCTTCTTTGGTAATACCAATCATAACTTTTTCATCACTAATCAAGTCTTTATGATCAATTTTGATGTTTTCAATTTCAGCTTCAATTTCTGATCTTCTATCTTCACCTAATAAATTAGAAACCTCAATTAATTCTTTTTTAATGATTCTTCTTAAAGCATGTTCACTTGATAATATATGTTCTAATTCCTTAATGCGCCCAGTTAAGCCATCACTTTCATGTTGTAATGCAAGAATATCTGTATTAGATAAACGATATAATTGTAATGTAACAATAGCTTCTGCTTGCAATTCAGAAAAATCAAAAGCTGTCATAATATTTTCTTTGGCATTTTGTTTATTTTGTGAATTTCTAATGATTTTAATGATTTCACCGACAACAGAAACCATTTTTATCAATCCGAAAACAATATGTTGTCTTTTGTTAGCTTTTGCTAATTCGTAATTAGATCTATTAGTAATAACATCTTTTTGATGATCAACATATGCCTTCAAAATAGGTATCACACCAACTTGTAAAGGACGATGATTAAGAATAGCAACCATATTGTAATTATAAGCAACTTGCAAATCAGTTGATTTTAAGAGGTAGTTGAGCAAAAATTGAGCATCTGCTCCTTTTTTTAAATCAATTGCGATTCGCATACCTTCTTTATCTGATTCATCTCTAATCTCTAAAATATCATCAATTTTTTTATCGATTCTTAGCATGTCAATTGATTTTACAAGATCAGCTTTATTGACTTCGTATGGTACTTCAGAAATGACAATTCGATCCTGACTCTTAGAGACTTCTTCAACATAAGTCTTCGCCCGGATAACAACTTTACCTGCACCTGTTTCAAGCGCATTTAAAATACCAGCATGTCCTTGGACAATACCACCTGTTGGAAAATCAGGACCTTTAATAATTTCAACGATTTCTGAAATCGTAATATTCTCATTATTAAGATAAGCGATTGTCGCAGTGACAACTTCTTTTAAATTATGTGGAGGAATCTTTGTTGCATATCCAGCACTTATCCCTGTAGCTCCATTAACTAATAAATTTGGAAATTTTGCTGGTAGGACAACTGGTTCAAGTTCTTCATCATCAAAATTTGGAACAAACGGTACAGTTCTCTTATCGATATCTGCGAGTAAGGCTTCAGCAGCTCGAGATAATCTCGCTTCTGTATAACGCATAGCTGCGGCACTATCACCATCGATAGAACCATTATTCCCATGCATATCAATCAAAGGAACACGCATTTTGAAATCTTGACTTAAACGAACCATTGCTTCATAAATGGATGAATCACCATGTGGGTGATACTTACCCATAACTTCTCCAGCAATTCTTGCGCATTTCTTATAAGGCTTATTGTGAAGCATACCCATTTGTTGCATCGCATATAAGATTCTTCTTTGTACAGGCTTAAGTCCATCTCTTGCATCAGGTAACGCACGATCTTGGATAATATATTTTGAATAGCGAGCGAACCTTTCAGAAACAATATCTTCTAAGGATGCTTCAATCACTTTTTCGATAAATTTATCGAGATCTTTACTGATTGACATTATTCCACCCCCTGATCAAGATCGAAATCGTCGCTGATTTCGAAATCTACATTTGCTTCAATCCACGCTCTTCTTGGTGCAACATCATCACCCATAAGGATAGATATTCTCTTATCAGACGCACTTAGATCATCGATTTTAACTTGAATTAATGCACGTGTTTCAGGATTCATCGTTGTATCCCAAAGCTGAATTGCATTCATTTCACCTAAACCTTTATATCGTTGTAGTGTATAAGGATTTTCATCAATTAGTGCTTTTAATTCTTCATCACTCCATGCATAAAAAATCTCTTCTTTCTTACCACGTTTTCTAGAAAGCTTGTATAAAGGTGGTTGTGCGAGATAAAGTCTTCCATCTTCAATTAATGGTCTCATATATCTAAAGAAGAATGTTAAAAGTAAGATTTGAATATGAGCACCATCTGTATCAGCATCTGTCATAATAATAATTTTCTTGTAATTACATTTTTTAATATCGAAATCAGCACCAAAATCAGCGCCAATCGTATAAATGACTGTGCTAATTTCTTCATTTCTCAGAATTGATTCAATAGAAGTTCTTTCAGTATTGATTACTTTACCACGAAGAGGTAGAATTGCCTGGAATCGTCTATTTCTGCCTTGCTTAGCAGAACCTCCAGCTGAATCTCCTTCGACTAGAAAGAGTTCATTAATCGTTTTATCTTTGCCTTGAGCTGGTGTTAATTTACCACTCAAAGACATTTCTTTTTTCTGTTTTGATTTACCATTTCTTGCTTCATCTCTTGCTTTTCTTGCAGCATCTCTTGCTTTTTGAGCTTGTAATGAACGATTGATAATTAGATTTGCTATTTTTTTATTTTCTTCAAGATATGTTGTTATATTTTCATATACTACAGAATCAGTAGCATTTCTTGCTTCCGGGGTACCTAATCGTCCTTTTGTTTGTCCTTCAAATTCAAGGACTTCTTCTGGAATGCGAAGAGAAATAACAGCTGTTAATCCTTCTCGAATGTCAGAACCATCTAAATTGTTATCTTTATCTTTTAGGATAGAATATTTCCGGGCGTAATCATTTAATCCTCGAGTTAAAGCTGATTTAAAACCTATTTCATGAGTTCCACCATCTTTTGTTCTGACGTTATTTACAAAAGATAGGATTGACTCTTGATAACTCGTTGTAAACTGGTAGGCTATTTCAACTTCGATCTTCTTTTTCTTCTTTGCTTGTAATTGATATTCAGAAGTAATCAAATATGTCTCATGTAGTCCAGTTTTTTCTTTATTTAAGAACTCAATGTATGCTTTAATACCGTCATCGTAGCGAAATGACTCCTTTTGAGGTTTTCTTTGATCAATTAAATTAATTTTCAATCCTTTGATTAAAAAAGCAGCTTCTCTTAAACGTTCTTTAATCAAATCATATTGAAATAATGTTGTTGAAAATATTTTTGGATCTGGTTTAAACCAGACAGTTGTTCCAGTTTTTTTCGTTTCTCCAATTTTTTCTACTGAAGTGATTTTTGAACCTCCATCTGAAAAACGTTGTCTCCAAATGGTTTGATCACGATAAATAGTCACTTCTAAAAATTGACTTAATGCATTAACTACTGAAGAACCTACTCCATGTAGACCCCCGGATACTTTGTATCCGTCAGTATCAGAAAACTTACCTCCAGCGTGTAAAACAGTAAAAATGATTTCTGTTGTAGGTCGTCCCGAAGCATGCATTTTATATGGCATACCACGACCATTATCAGAAACCTCAATGCTGTTATCAGCTTTTATTGTTAAAGAGATTTCATTACCAAATCCAGATAATGATTCGTCAATTGCATTATCAACGATTTCCCAGACAAGATGATGAAGTCCTTTAGCATCTGTCGATCCAATGTACATTCCGGGACGTTTTCTGACAGCCTCTAGACCTTCCAGAATTTGAATCGATTTTTCATCATAAATTTTATTTGTTTTATTCACACGGTCACCAACTTAATTTTATGACTCTATTATACCAAAAAATATGGTCAACTACAATGTTTGATTATGTTTTATTTTTTAATTTGACAATCAAAAAACACGTGATATAATGATTAGGTAACGAGGTGATAAAATGACGTATATTTGGATAAGTTTATTGATGATTTTATCATACTTTTTAGGTTCCATTCCTAGTGGATTGATTATCGGAAAAGTATTTAAGAATATTGATATAAGAGAACATGGCTCAAAAAATACTGGTGCGACCAATGCAACACGTGTTTTAGGGTTTAAATATGGAATCTTTGCTTTTATCTTTGATGGACTCAAAGGGGCATTAGTGATTCTCATTGTTTACATAATTGGTAGAGCAACAGGTGATCAAAGTTTATATCTCGTAAGCTCGTATCAAATAAATATATCTAGTATTTATGGTGCAGCTGCTGTTTTAGGACATGTCTTTCCAATCTATATTAATTTTAAAGGTGGAAAAGCTGTTGCTACATCCGCTGGGATGATTTTCGCAATTGAACCTTTCGCGGCTTTAGGAGTAATCATTGTCTTTTTAATCGTGTTTTTGAAAACTAGATTTGTTTCCTTAGCCTCAACAACTGCTGCTTCTGCAGCGCTCATTTATTTTGGAATTCGTATTTTTATTAGTGATAGTTTATACAATCAACCAACACGCATTATGGATTGTATCATCATCACATTATTGGCATTACTAATTTTTATTAGACATAAGCTCAATTATAGAAGACTTAAAGCTGGAACAGAATTAAAATTTTATCCGAAAAAAAAATAAAATAGTTCACGGAACTATTTTTTTTATTTACTTTCACTTATAAAAAAAAGGGCATAATTTAATACGCCATTTTTATTAATTTATTTGTATTGATTCATTGAAGTTAAGATTTGACGAACTTGTTTTTCAGATGGGGTTCTACCCATTTGCTTCATCATTTCGCGAATCATCATTTCGTTAACTGGTGGATTTTTTTCAAGGTATTTTTTAAACCAAGCACGTGCAGCAAAAAAACCTATAATTCCTCCAATAAGAATAGCAACAACTAATAACACGATAAATAACCAAATTGCGATTTCCATATCTATAAATCACTCCTTACTCGCTATATCTATTTTACTTGATTCAAATCAAAAAAACAAGCATAATAGAGTACTGTTTGACATAATGTGATTATTTGTTTATAATGAGTTCAAATCACAGTTTATATGGGGACAATTATGAATTATTTCATACAATTTGTGTTAAGCTTTGCAAGTTATTTAATTATTGCATACTTTATTTATAGTATATTAGGACGAAAACGAACAATTTCAATTGTCATATTGACAGTTGTTCTTCTTTCGTCTGTCTTTGAGTTTCTAGATGTTTTAAGAATTGGTGCAGAAACAAAGGCACTCATTTTATTTTTCATGATTAGAGTATTACCCGTTTTATTTGCATTTTATGTATTTATGGTTATTACAGGGGGTATTCCTTTTTTCAAAGTGAAATTCAAAAGAAAAACAATTAAAGGAATTTCAAATGATATTCAGACAAAACATTTTTCGACACTCATTTCATTATATGCATTAATTGGTTCTCTTGTATTTGGTTTATTGGTCTATTTTTATGTTGATGGATACATGAAATATATTATCATTGGCATTTTAGGTATTGCATTCATTTTTAGTATTTATGTTCTTTTTGGCAATCAAAAAATTATTAAAGAACAAGTCATCTTGATTGTTGGAAAGAATAGAGAGCATCTTTACAAATATGCGATTCCCAAGAGCCAGAATAAAGTATTAGTTTCTGATTTCTTTACAAATGATAATTATATTGTCGATCCTATAGGAGTAGCTATAATAAAACGAGAAGATAAAAAAATCGAAAAAGATTATTTATACTGGATTGCAACAAGTGATAAAGTTGATATGAGCCATATGCCTATGGAAACAATTTATACTTTATGCTACATTGATGAGCTTTACCGGTATGAGAAATATCACTACCGGTCATTAACTTATGAACTATCTAGGACTGGACGCGCTAAATTAATTAATAATAAAAAGATTAAATAAAAATAGAGTACTCATTTGAGTGCTCTATTGTTTTTGATAGATAGTAATGAGTTTAATGCCATAAACACGTTCCTTAATTTTGATAACCTCACCTATCGTTTTAGGTAGTAGAGTTTTTTTGTGTGATTCACAAATAATATAAGCATATTGATTGAGATAGCCTGATAAGTGTGTGATGACTTCTTCATATACATTTAAGTCATATGGCGGGTCAATAAAAACACAATCAAAGATCATATTTGATTCTAATGATTCAATAAATTCTTGATAATCTTTATGAAGAATTGTTACATTTCTTGTTTCGTCAAGTAATTTTGCATTAAGCATAATTGTTTTTATGGCATCTTTATCGTTATCTACAGCATAAAGATGTAATCCACCTCGAGAAATTGCTTCTAAACCATAAGCACCTGATCCTGCAAATAAATCAAGAATGGTGCCATTGATTTTACCTCCAAGCATATTGAAAACAGATTCTTTCACCATATCAGCAGTTTCACGTGTTGTTTTTTTTTCGACGCGATTTAATTTTCTCCCCCGATACTTACCACCAACTATTCTCATACTTCTGGAGTATATCCCGCTTTTTTAATGGTTTCAACAACCTTATCTAAATCCTTATCATTTTTAAATGTTACGGATTGATCTGCTAATTCAACTTTTGCATTAACTCCACTCATGATAAGTGCCTTTTGAATTGTCATTACGCAATGTTTACATGTTATATCTGATACTCTGATTTTCATTATAATGCCTCCTTTTGATATTCTTTGAATTTAAATAAATTAAGACTTAATGCATTTAATACAACCATTATACTAGAAAAACCCATACCTATACCAGCTAAAGATGGATTTAAGAATCCAAATGCTGCTAAGGGGATCATTACAATATTGTAAGAAAATGCCCATAAAAAATTAATATAGATGTTTTTTAGCGTTGCTAATGATAAATCAATTGCTTTGATTACTAATCCTAAATCATAACTCATCAGTGTAACATCTGAAGTATCAATTGCAATATCACTACCATTACCTACTGCAAATCCAACATCTGCCATTTTTAAAGCAGGTGCATCATTGATTCCATCACCTACAAAAGCTACAATTTTTCCAGAATTTTGGATTTCTAAGATTTTTTGAGCTTTTTCATGGGGTAAGACTTCTGAAAAAACGTGTTCAATACCTAATTGAGATGCGATATAATGTGCGGTGAGTTCATGATCACCTGTAATCATGTAAGGCACAATGTTTCTTCTTTTAAGTTCTGTAATAACATCTTTTGCTGTATTTTTGATAGGATCTTCAACAGCCATCATATTCACAATAATTGAATCAATTACAGTGAAGAATATTGTTTTTCCTTGTTCCAAATAAGATTTATAGGCTTCATCGGGTTTAAGATTTAATTCAGTCATTAAATTTAGAGATCCAACATAAACCATTTTTTCATTAATAACACCCTTAACACCTTTGCCGAGCATTACTTCAAAATTTGTAACATCAAGTAAGGATTCATCACAAGCATCAGTGATTGCTTTTGCAATCGGATGATTTGAATGTTTTTCGATTGATGCTGAATAGACCAAAGTCTTATCATCACCAATAAAATCACTCATTAAAGGTTCTCCAGTTGTTAGTGTCCCAGTTTTATCAAAAGCGATAGCTGAAATTTTATTTGCAATTTCAAAGAATTCTCCACCCTTATATAAAATACCTTCTTTAAATGCGATACCACTACCCACTGAAATTGATGTTGGAGTTGCTAAACCTAATGCACATGGACAAGAAATAACTAAGACTGCAATTGCTGGTGCAAATGCTACTGATAATGCATTACCTCCATGGACGATAAAGACCCACAATAGAAATACAACAATACTAATCATCACAACGACGGGTACAAATAAAGCAGCAACTTTATCAGCAATTCGCTGAGCTTTGGGTTTAATTAATGCAGTATCTTCTACAGTTCTTATAATATTAGCTAAAACTGTATCTGATCCGACAGCTGTAACTCGAACTTCTAAGGTCTCAATCATATTTAAAGTTGAACCTATAACTTGATCACCATCCTGTTTAAGAACAGGCATAGGTTCACCTGTAATCATTGCTTCATCCACATAACTCTTACCAGAGATAATGACTCCATCAAGCGCTATTTTCTCGTTTGCTAGGACAATAATAATATCACCAGATTTTATGTCATCGACTGATAACATTATCTCTTTTCCATCTCTTCTTACTCTTGCTTCTTTAGCTCCTAGACTAATTAAAGATTGTAATGCATTTGACGTTTTTTCTTTCACTCGATTTTCGAAAAAATTGCCAATCATGACCATAAAAATAATGACTGCGGTAGTTTCAAAATATAATTCAGGCATCTGATGACCTGGGGAACTGACATGTGTGAGTGTTTGATAAATACTGAAAATATAGGCTGCACTTGTTCCTAGTACGACTAATGTATCCATGCCTAAATTGCGTCCTTTAATTTGGTGGAATGATGCCTGGAAGAATCTCCTACCAACGTAAAATAAGATAGGTGTAGCAATCGCCCATTGCACATATCCATTCATCAAAAATGATGGGACATAGATATTAATACCTAAATGAACGAACATTGTCCATAATAATGGAAACGTTAAAATTCCAGCTAAAATGAGATCGACCAAATCTCTTTTTTTGGCTTTCTCCTGTTCTTCACTATTTAAAATAGGATAGTATCCGATGATTCTTAAGTGATTTGCAATTTGATCGACATCATATTGCAATTCATCATAATTAAAAATGACTTTTTTTGAAGTCACTAATACTTTTGCATCGATATTATCTAATGAATCAAAGTAAGATTCAATTGATTTTGCACACTGTGCACACGTGATATTACTCACTTTAATGGTTTTTCTAATCATTGGGTGTCCTTTCATCAAGATGCTTTAATGTTAATAACTGGAATACTTAATATTTATGCTATTATTATACACTTTAGAAGAGTGTAAAACAATTAAAAAGCACTCATGGAGTGCTAATCATTTATAATTTTATCAACCGTTTTTTGATCTAATTTCTTTAAAACAGCACAAACAAGTTTTACCGTATTCTCATAATCATCATAATGGATAATTGAAGTGTGTGAATGTAAATATCTTGTAGGAATGGCAATTGACAATCCTGCAGCACCTTGATGTGCTAAATGCATATGACCTGCATCAGTTCTTCCGCCTACAATATAAGCTTCTTGATAAGGTATATTTTCTGTTTTCGCAGTTTCAATAACCAAATTTCTTAATGCTTGGTTAGGAACTAGTCCTGAATCATATAATAATATTTGAGGTCCCTTACCTAAAGATTGTTCTGTAGCATTTCCACCAGGTACATCATTAGCTATTCCTGAATCAATCGCAATAGCAATTTCTGGATGAACGACATAAGAACTTGTTTTAGCACCACGTAAACCGACTTCCTCTTGAACAGTGAATGTTCCATAAACCTGGTTTGGATGCTCTTTTAAGCGTTTTAACACCTCAATGACAACTGCACTTCCAACCCGGTTATCCCATGCTTTAGAAAGTAAATATTTTTTGTTTCCTAATACTTTAAATTCAGAATGAGGAGTAATCATATTTCCAGGTTCAACACCTAAAAGAGTTGCTTCTTCCTTAGAAGATACTCCAATATCGATATACATTGAGTCAATACTAATCGCTTCTTTTCTTTTATCTACGGGAATCATGTGTGGAGGTTTAACACCAGTGACACCAAAAACGATTCCTTTTTTAGTTGAGATTTCCCAGACTTGAGCGAGCATTACTTGTGAAAACCAGCCACCAAGTGTTTGAAATTTCACGAATCCTTCTTTTGTAATTTGAGTTACTAATAATCCGATTTCATCCATATGTCCTGCAATCATAACTTTAGGACCTTTATTCTGTTTTATACCGATTAAAGAACCTAAATGATCAAACTCAATTTGATCAACATGAGCTTTGATTTCAGATGCAATATATTGACTAACTTTTTTTTCATTTCCAGGTACACCTGGTATTTCAGACAACTTTTTTAATATATTTAATTGATCATTCATAGACTAAACTCCATTTCACTAAAAAAAATAGTAACATAATTTTTTGCATAATAAAAGCCTAGAAAGCTGTGAGAACGAAATAGTTCAGGGGGGTGTTAACTTGTCGATGTTTCGGGATTCCAATTGCTCGGCTTTCACACCCACATCGTTTTAACTCCCAAATTAATGATTTGGGTTCCACGGCTGCTCCCTAGGTTCACCTTCAATTTATCACTAATTGATGTTTTTGTCAAGAAAATATAAGCGCTTACTTTGAATAAGCGCTCATTTGTTAATTATTTATATCTTATTACATAAGATAGTCATATATTTTTAATAAAACACAGATATTCGTACAAATTTTCCATGATGAATCAATAAACCAAGTAACACTTCTCTTATCTTAGATTCAATCATATAATCAACATTCACAGTAGGAATATCAATTCTAACAGTAAGATAGTCTTCCTCACTCAAATCATCGAGCTGTGTTACTGGGAATTCTTTGCTGAATTCTTCTAGTTCATCATCAAGTTCAAAATAAACAATAAAGCTAATAATAATCTTTGTTTTTATTTCCAATTCTTTAAGTAAATCAGCCAAACTTTGAGCACGTGCAATGATATAGTCTGGACAATGGAAAAATGTTTTCTCATAAATTTCTTTGTTAGGATCATCATGTATTTCCATCGTAACCGAATTCCTAAATTTAGCTTCTAAATAAGATTTAAATTTATGAGCTCTTTTTTCTTGTTTTTCATGGAAATCCACATAAAGATAAATAGTTTCCTTTTTATATGCATATGCAGTAATGATGAAATGAAAATAATTAGCATACACCAAAATTTCATGAAATAATTTCTGAAACTGATCTAATTTAATTTTGATTTGAAATTGAGCACATTTGATATATGTTTCGTTATAAACCAGAGGTTCAAATAAAGTATTAGCAAAAACTTCCATTTGTTCATCAACATCGAAATAATGATAACTATCATAGGTGACACGTTTAAAATAATTGACAAGTTCAACAACTATTAGAACAGTCCATAAAATGACAAATGATCCAGAGAAACTATATCTAATTGCATCAGGAAAGTCAGATATTAAGAATAAATAAATAACTGGAGGAAACAAAGAAACAACCAATAATCGGAAGGTTGAAGTAAATCCTTTTTTAAACATGAAAAATGACATAATGAAGACGATGATAATGATATAAAAGACAAAGAAGTGCATCCAGTTGAAATTATCTAAAGAATTGACAATAATATTAACACTCAAAATAAATAGAAAAATACCTAATGAAAAGAGTAATAATGTCGTTATTTGACGTAAATGCAAATACCATTTTTTCGTATATAACTTTCGTGCTTGTGGTAAATGGTAGAAGTTTTTCATCTCTTTCTGATAAGAGAAAAATGGCCAATATGATCCACGTATAGAAAAACGAATTGGTAATACGTCTTCATCACTTAAATGTGATTCCAAATAACTTTCAAAACTTGATAGGGGATTAAGAACAAATAATAAAGTTCCTACAATAACAATCGGTAAATGATAGGGTTCTGTAAGATTAAATAAGAAAACTCCTGTTATGGTACCATAAATTAAATAGATGATTAATTTTGGAACTCCACCAAAAACGTAAACACCAACATAGACCAATGCAGTAATTGCTGATAACGTGAAAATACCTTGACCTCTCAGATTGAGTAAAATCAAAGCAATCGGTAATAATATCAAGATTAAGATGGTTAGTGAACCTGCAATAACGATACGTCGTTTCATAATATAATGCCCCTAAACCTTATTATACAAAAAAAGAGTGGAATATTCCACCCCTTTGTTTATTACTTTAATTCAGATAATGCTTTGACTAAATCAGCCTTTAACATTTTTGAAGAATCTTTAATATTCTTTTTTGCAGCTAAAGCTTTTAAGTCTTTAACAAGCATCTTTGAATAATCAACTGATTCAGCTTTAACTTCAACTTTATCAGGAGCTTCTTTTTTAGTCGCTACTTTTGCAGGAGCAGCCTTTTTCACTTCAACTTTAGCGGAAGTTTCCTTTTTGGTTGCTACTTTCGCAGGAGCAGCTTTTTTCACTTCAACTTTAGCGGAAGTTTCCTTTTTGGCTACTACTTTAGTAGGAACAACTTTTTTCACTTCAACAATTGTTGCGATGTCTTTACTAGCTCTTGTTTTTCTTGGAGCAGGTTGTTTAATTTTAACTGCTTTAGGAGCAACTTCAGCCATCTTTGGTAATTTACCTGCAAGTGCATCTTTTGAAAGATTGCAATAAGCAGTAAAATCTTCTGGTTGAAAAATTGCAATATCAGCAAGCATCTTACGGTTTACTTCTACATGTGCAAGTGATAAACCATGAATTAGTGTAGAATATTTCATTCCATTTAATTTTGCAGCTGCATTGATACGTGTAATCCAAAGTTTTCTGAATTCTCTTTTTCTTTGCTTACGATCACGGTATGCATATGCAAGTGAACGCATAACCTGTTCGTGAGCTGTACGATATAATGTTCTTTTCGAACCGAAGTAGCCTTTGGCTAACTTTAAAATCTTTTTACGGCGCTTTCTTGTCGTGATTCCGCCTTTTACTCTTGGCATTGTTTATTATCCTCCTGTTATAACATGTTAGATATAAGAGATTTAATGCGTTTAGCGTCAGATGGATGCACGGATGTTTCGCCTCTTAATTGTCTATTCTGTTTTGTTGTTTTTGATGCAGCTAAATGGTTCTTGTAAGCATGACCACGCATCAGCTTACCAGTACCAGTAACTTTAATTCTTTTTTTCAAACCACTATGTGTTTTTTGTTTTGGCATGATTATAACCTTCCTTTTTATGTTGTTATTATTGGTGCAAGTATTGCAATAAGACTTCTGCCGTCCATTTTAGGCCGTAATTCAACTGTAGCTTTGTCTCCAACAGCAGTGATAAAACTGTACATAACTTGTCTTCCGACTTCGCTATGCGTGATCATTCTACCGTAGAAACGTATTGATAGTTTGACCTTGTCGCCTTTTTCTAAAAATTTTATCGCATGCTTTAATTTTGTTTCGAGATCATGCTTATCAATTGTTGGGCTCAAACGAATCTCTTTGAGTTCAACAATATGTTGACTTTTCTTCATTTCTCTAAGTTTCTTTTGTTGTTCATAACGATATTTGGAATAATCCATAAACTTAGCAACCATCGGTTTTGAATCTGGGGATACAACCACGAGATCCAATTCTTTTTGTGTAGCGATTGCTAAAGCTTCGCGACGAGAGATAATACCAACCTTAACTCCATTCTCATCGATGACTAATAAGTCACCATATGGGATTGTTTCGTTGACTAGATCAGTATTCTTTTTATGATTTTGTTTAATGCAGTCCACCTCCATTTCAGGTATTTTTGAAAAGAAAAAAGTGTGTACGTGTTGTACCCACTTGTAACGTCAATTAATTAACGTGACTTTTTGCCTATGAATTCGTCCATCAGGCGAGAGGGTACCTCTTCTTTTCACTCATTTTTAATACATGTAGATTATACCATTTCTAATGACAATGTCAAGCAAATAACCAATTAAATTGCTTCATAAAGCATTTGAATTAGAATAATGATTAATCCTAGACAAATATAACATATTTTATAGATATATGCAAGTGTTAAAGTGTAAAAATAAGAAGAATAAACCGGAAATAAATAAAATATGATTAAAGAGGGATGATCCTCTTCGATAAAGCTTAAAACAATGTAAAAAACGGGAATAATGACAGATAATCCTTTATGTTTGTCTCTGATCAATATAAAAGTATAAAGTAAAATCATTATTCCATCAAGAAAAAGATGTTCAAAAAAATAAATTGAATGTGTGTCTATTTCATAATAGCGCGTTAAAAAGAACGGCAATATGTGATAAAGTGCAAATAAAATTAGATATAACCATAATAAAACAATGATATGAAAAATAAGTTTATATAAAGTAATCTTTATTCTACCAAAATAGCCAAACAAGGGTTTAAGATGTTGTTGGTCATGATCCATCGTAAGCAAAATAACAAAAAAGGGAGAGAGCATTAGTAATAGTTTTCTCATCATAATCTCATAATAGTGCTGATTTTCGATTTGATATAACCTCTGTTCAACTACAGGTTCATTAGTATAGACTAAAAGCGTCATCATTAAGATAAATAAAATCATGGCACTAACTAAGATAAATCGCTTTTTTGAATAGAACAAATGCATATATAAATACTTGATCATAATTTAAGATGTTGATTGGCCATATGGATAAAAAGTTCAGGATGGTGTGTAGAAACAACGAAACTCATCCCTTCTTGCTTTTTTTGTTCAATATGATTTTTTAAGATGACTGTACTCTCTTCATCTAAACCGGATAAAGGTTCATCTAAAATGATGAGATCGGGTTTTCCCATAAAAGTTGACACAATGGCAAGTTTTTGTTGATTACCTTTTGATAATTCATGAATACTTTTAACCACAGGAATATGAAATGCCAATAATAATTGTTGATCCAATTTAGATTTTTTAATTTTAGCTATTGTATTTAAATAAGCTTTAACATTAACAAACATCGGTAACATTGCCTTTTCTGGCAAATAACCTATCTTCAGTTTCTTCGTTTCAATAAAGCCAACATCTGGTCTCGTGAAACCCATAATTAACTGGATTAATGTTGTTTTACCATTTCCGTTATCACCACTGACTAATACAAAATCACTTTTATTAATTGCAAAGTTAAAGGTTTTCTTTAAATAGCGTTTTCCTGCTTGATTTAGGCTAATTAAGGGCATAAGTTTTTATGATTAACCCACTTTCACTTAATGTATCATAATCAATCATATATCTAAAATTATAAATATTTTGATTTGTTCCATCCATAAAATAGATAAAAATAGGGACATCATTTAAGAGTTCGTTATCATAAGGAATGGTTAATACGATTTGATTTGATTCAATTGCAAATGTAACATCATATTGATATCCTATTTCAATATAGTCAATTTCTTTTACTTGTTCATCATATTCAATCCAAATAGTATGTAATCTCGGAAGAAATGAGGTGTCACTTTGTCTTCCTTCAAGCGCAGTCCATGAGATTGAATCCGTATTTGATTCATCTATTTTAAGTGAAAACGAACCCAAGCTAACCCAATAAAAATCATCATTAACAAGTGTTATTTTAATCCATAAATCATCAATCCAAAAATCTTCTTTTAGATCAGGCATTTCTAATTGAATGAAAAATTCCTGAAACTCATCATTTAAGTATGATTGTTCATAGCCCAAAGAAATACCAATTAACTTCATCTCTATTTTTTTTGTTTCATCATTATTACATAATTCAATATCCAAATAACTGTTCTCATCTAATAATGGATGTGTCGCATCATTTAAGTAAAGCGGAATCTCTATTTTAGAATCTTCTAAATAGAGATAACTATAATAGGTTTGAATGCTTAAAAGTTTTTCGAGTGGCTTTTCTTTTTGATTGATGATAATCATTGCCATTAATGCCAAAACAACTGTAAAACTGAAGTATAAAACGATGTGTTTCATATTCTTTTTTTCTCTAGGCGTTGATATTGGGTCGTGACTAAAAAGATCTCATAACCTCCGCGATCAGCTCTTATAAAGAATATATAACGGCACGCAACACCATTCGTGATTTTACCCTCCCCATAGATGTATAAATCAACCTGAGTTCCAGGATCTACCTTTAAGGTGATTTCATAGGATTCTTTGTCTTCAGATGATACAGTATAGTCAGCTGAGAGCTTTAATGAGCCATCAAGATTGTTTTTGAAAGCTTTTTTATCATTTGATAATTTAATTCCTATTGACCCTGAAGCGGATAATCCTAATTTAGAAGATACTTTTCTGTCAAGTTTATAGGTATAATCGATTGCTGTATATCCATCATTATAATAAGAAAATAATGTTTCAGATATATAGGTTACCTTGACGTTTGAATTTGCTTTATAAATTTTCCATCCCATGAATTTTCTTTTATCAACCTTTTTATAGTAAGTCTTATAATCATCATCATTAAAATTTTCTAAAAGTTTTCCTGAAGTAAGTGTTATTGATTCATAATTTTGATAAACTGATGAGGCTTGAATTTGGATAGGTCCATTCATAATGAGTCCCAATAGTAATAGTATAAATACAATTTTTTTCATTCTTTTATCCTCCTGCCCTATAGTAGGAAGACAATATGTATATTACTTTAAAAAAAATTCCAGCTCCTAAGAACTGGAATATCTTTATTTTTTCATATACGCTTCGATTTCATCTATTTCCTTAATCAGATTTTTAGATAAATTGATTGCTCCATTTTTAGTTACATAGACGTCGTCTTCAATTCTGATACCTATACCTTCTTCTGCAATATACAATCCTGGTTCAACAGTAATCAGTGCTCCTTCAGGAATTGGTTTGCTGTAGTTTCCAACATCATGAACATCAAGTCCAAGATAGTGACCTAAACTATGATAATAATACTTATCAATTTCTGAATCTTCTTCAATTAAACCTAATTTTTTAGCTCCAGCGATTAATATTGCTTTTCCATAATCATTAAACTCTTTAAGTGTTACACCAGGCTTCAACCATTTAATCGTTTTCTTATTTGCTTCTAAAACGACTTCATAAACTGCTTTTTGACGTTCAGTAAAAACACCATTAGAAGGATAGACCCTCGTAATATCTGAACAATAATTTCCGTAGGAAACACCGAGATCAAATAATACTAAGTCTCGATCTAAAATCATTGTTTCATTTGCAACATAATGCAAGATTGTAGCATTTTTACCACCAGCAGCAATTGTATTAAAGGAAGGTTTTGTCTGATGTTTATTCAAAATGTAATTGAATTCAGCTTCAGCCTCATATTCTCCAATACCAGGTCTGATGTTTTCCATAATTTGATTTAAGCCTTTTCGGGTGATTTCAATAGCTTGTTTTACGGCATTAATTTCTGATTCATCTTTCACCATTCTTAGCTCTGCTAAAGCCATTTGATTTGATTTAATACGCAAAAATGGATATAAACTCTTTTGTTGATGCGCATATTTAATAGCAACCGTATCATCAGAAATCTCATTTTGTCGTTCAAGATCTAAGTATAAGGTTTCAATATTACCAAAAATAGCGCGTCTTGATGTTGAAAGAAGGCTTGCAACTGTTGAATCAAATGATTTTAGATTTTTAATATCTGAAATGTTTAACTGAGATTTATTGCTTGCCTCTTCAAAAGTAAGTCCAGCTCCATCCCATAAAACCTTTACAGGATCGTTTTCAGCGATAAATAAGTAGCAAGCGGTTTTATCTTCACCTTTTGCTAAAAGTAAAATCACGTTTTCTTGTTCAATACCCGTTAAGTAAAAGAAATTTCTATTGACTGAAAATTCATAATTTTGATCACACGACTTTTGAGGCGCATGACCTGAAAAGAAAACAGATAATGAAAATTTAGCAGCTTGTTCTAAATAATTAATTCTTCTTTGTTTATACATATAGTCTCCTCACAGCGATTCAATTTCATCCAAAATGTGATCGCTTATTTTTTCAATATAAGTTATTGATGCTTCCATTGATGATTGTTTTGTTCCAAAATATAACTTGATTTTAGGTTCAGTACCACTCGGTCTAAAGACAATCCAAGTATCATCTTCGAAGTCATATTTTAATACATTTGATACGGGATAATTAAGTTTTGATTCTTTTTTACTTTCAACATGAATTCCTTTTAAGAAATCATCATATGAAATTAACTTTTTATCAGGTAATTTTGGTGGATTTATTCTAAAATGATCCATAATCTCATTGATCTTATCTAGTCCACTCATTCCTTTAAGCATAATTGATTTCGTATACTCATAATAATAACCATATTTTTGATAAATTTCTTCGAGATAATCCATCATTGTTAAGCCTTTTGCTTTTAAGAAATTTGCAATTTCACCAAGAATGTAAACAGCTTGGACAGCATCCTTATCTCTAACAAAGTCTTTAACTAAACTACCATATGATTCTTCACAACCAAACATGTAAATGCCTTTATCCTTATTAAGTTCTGCTTGTTCTCCAATAAATTTAAAACCCGTTAAGGTTGTTACAACATTCATATAAAATGATTTTGCAATGACCCCAATCAAATTTGTTGTTACAATGGTTGTATAAACATAACCTATACTGGGTAAAGAATAGTTTTTCTTCTTCTCATTTAATATGTAATAAAGTTCAATAGCTGCTGTTTGATTTCCAGTCAATAAGTGATAAGAACCATGATCTTTTACTGCAATGCCCAAACGATCAGAATCAGGATCAGTGATCATTACAATATCAGCATCTATTTCTTTTGCATATTCAATTGTTTTTTCATAGGCTAACGGTTCTTCAGGATTTGAAGACTTCGTATTTGGAAATGTTGGGTCAACAATCATTTGCGGAGCATAAGGATGAATATCATAACCTTCGCGTTTCATAAATTTAGGAATGATCGCTCCACCACATCCATGAAGTGGTGAATAAACAATCCTAACCGTTTTATCGATATTATGAATACGAATGGTTTCAACTTCACTTAAATAGATATCATCAAATGATTCATCAATCGTATGAATGAGTTCGTTATCAATAAATGGAATCTCAAATGGATTTTCTATTTTATTAATCTCTGCAATCACTAGATCAGCGTCATGTGGGGATAATTGCGCCCCAGTTGAATCATAAGCTTTGTATCCATTATATTCTTTTGGATTGTGTGAAGCCGTAATCATAATGCCACCAGCACCATGAAAATAGCGAACTGCATAAGAAAGCATAGGAGTTGGTCTTAAGGATTCAAAAAGATAAGATTCGATACCTAGAGCTGCTAAAACCATAGCTGATTGATATGCAAATTCCTTTGAAAACGTCCGATTATCATAGCTGATAGCTATTCCTCCAGAAATATGATGTTTTTTAAGATAACGCGCAAAACCTAACGTCGCTTTTCTTATGATATAAAGATTAATCCTGTTCGTACCAACTCCCAAGAGTCCTCTCATACCACCGGTTCCAAAACCTATATCCGTATAAAAAACTTCTTTAATTTGTTCTTCATTTAATTGTAGTAATTCATTTTTTAATTGGGGATTGAGATTTTTTTGCCTGAGCCAAAACTCATATTTTTCTTTATATGACATATTATCACCTGTAATTATTATAAACTATTTTTATAAAAAATAACCAGAAATAACTGGTTATTTGCTTGAACTAAGATTTCTGTTGTAGATTTTTAGTAGTCCGTTAAGGACTAAATTCGGATCTCTTGATAGTGGATGTTTGCACAGTGGAGCAATCGTTTCAGACAATCCACCCGTTAAAATCACGTCAAATTCTTCCATTACTTCTTCTTTGATTCGCTCAATTAAGCCATCAACTTGAGCTGCTACTCCGTATGTGACACCAGATTGCATACAATGAATTGTATTTGTACCTAATACTTTTTTAGGAACTTCAATATCGATATCTGGAAGTAAAGCAGTATTACCAACAAGCGCTTTAATAGAAATTGTGACACCTGGAGTGATAATGGCACCAATTATTGTTTTATTTTTGACATAGATATATTTAATAGCCGTTCCTAAATCAACAACTAAAGAAGGTACTTTTTGTTCTTCAATCGCAGCTGCACCACAGATGAGATCTCCACCAACTTCTTTTGGGTTGTCTGTTTTAACATTAACACCTGTTTTAACTCCAGGACCTAAAATTAATGGAGTAATCTTTAAGAAACGTTCGGAGATATCTTTTAATTTTTCAGTGATACGTGGAACAACAGATGAAATAGCAACTGTATCAACATGGTGCATATCAATTAAGCTTTTCATTGCAATAAAATATTCATCAGCAGTTTTTGTTACTTCGGTATTTAATCTATAAGTTTCTAATATCTTAGCACCATCTGAGATACCGATACTGATATTCGTATTTCCAACATCGAATAATAAAATCATAAGATCACTCATTTCACATTTTATTTTTTAAAGCTTGAAGAGCAATAACAATCGGTGTACCAATTAAAGCTGCAGCTAATGCTTCTACTAAGCCATTTGTTATAGCTACTGAATAAACCACTCCAAATAAATCAGTCGTTCCAAATAAATCAATGATACTTTGAGGAACGAATAAGATGAGTGCTGTTAATACTAATAACGTATGAACTACAGTACTAATGATAAAAGCTGATGGAATGAGCATACGTTTTTTATCGTTAGATCTAACAAATGCAAAATACAAGGTTATAAAAATACCGATAACGAAAAGTGCAATAATTGTTAATGCGTCCATATTCCATCCAGTGAAATCAGCAATTGCTTTAAATCCAAAGAAGGTTCCAAACAAAGTCACAAGAACAACAGCTCCAAAAATATATATATCACTATTTTTGAATTTACCATCTAAAGCTTTTAAGCCTTGATAAATATAGATAGCTGCAATGGCAAATAACAATCTTGGTAACACTGAAATCCATGGATATTGAAATGCTGTGTCAAGAGGGCCCATTGGTGTAAATGATCTGATCCAGGATCCGATACCAAACAATAGTCCTAACAAAATCCCATAGCGTTTAGGCAACAAAAAAACACCAATCAAAACAGGAATATGGACGATTGTTACACTCACAAAGGGTGTTAAAGTGATAAACCCAAGTTGTGGTACAAAAATCATTACCAAAATAATTGCTGCAAAGACGGATGCTAACGTCAATTCTTGAATACTATTCTTTTTCATTTTTTCTCCTTTTTAGGCCACTAAGGGTCCCATAAGTACTTATATTATACTTGATTTTACATGAAATAACAATAAAAAAAGCTGTAGTTTCCTAAAGCTTTATCTTATATTCACTCCATGAGTTATTATCAGGATCAGTATAGACTCTTTTTCCTCTGTTTAATTGATTAATTGTTTCTATATCTTCTTTATTCAATTTTAAGAATTGACCTTGATAATTTTCTAAGATTCTTGAGGGTGTCACGGATTTTGGAATCATGATAATATCCCTATTTAGTCCCCAAGCAATAACAACTTGCGTAATTGTTGCCTGATGCTTATTTGCAATCTTTTGAAGTTCTTCCCCAAAACCACCTTCAAAGATACCACCTTTCATAAAAGGTCCATATGATCCAATTGCAATATCAACTGAATCTAAATAACCCTTTAGGGGAATCTGATTGAGTCCAGGATGTAATTCAACTTGATCAATCATCGGTTTAATCTTACATGTTTCCATCAAATCCATTAAATGATGTCTTTGAAAGTTTGAAACACCTATTGCTCTAACTTTTTTCTGTTCATATAATGATTCAAAAAAAGCCCATGTCTGTCGATTGATTTCTTTATTATGATTTGGCCAATGAATCAAAAAGAGATCAATATAATCCGTTTTAAGTTTTCTTAGAGATTCATCGAAGTATTTTTGCATGTTTTCTACAGTTGAATGGATCAGCTGTTTTGTTGTGATAAAAATTTCATTTCTTGGAATATTAGAATCAACGAGTGCATCACCAACACTTTCTTCATTTCCATACATTTGTGCAGTATCGATATGACGATATCCAACTGATAATGCATGTTTTACCGTTTCATAAGCACTTTCACCTGGAGCAACCCTAAAGGTTCCCAATCCAAACATTGGCATCATTACGCCGTTACTTAATTTTTTATTCATGAATTACTCTCCTTTAACTTTTGAATTACTTCAGGAGTTAATGTTTTAAGAATTGTGAAAAGCATTTTCCTAGCAGCATCTAAATCGTTTAAATCCATCATAGCAGCCGTTGAATGAATATATCGGGCTGGAAGTCCTATTGTTGTTGCTAACACACCAGCGTTTAAATCTAGCGCCTTAGCAGCATCAGTACCACCCTTTGAAACATAGTATTGATAGTTGATATGATGTTTTTTAGCTAATTTGATGAAAAAATCCATTAATCCTTGATGCATGACATTTCTTGGGTCATACATTCTGAGTAAAAATCCTTTGCCTAATCCGCCTAATGCATCTTTATCTAGTGCATCATTTACTGGAGACGCATCAAGTGCTAGAAAAATATCAGGATTAAATGTCTGAACAGCAGTTTCTGCTCCACGCAAACCTACCTCTTCTTGAACGGTAGCACCGATGACTAAATGAAAAGGACAATCGATATCATTAAATTTAGCAACAGCTTCTAATGCAAGACCACATCCATATCTATTATCAATCGCTTTTGAGATAATTCTATTTGGATTTTTTGTTACTGCATAAGGATTATCAAATAAAACCATATTACCAAGTTCAACACCAAAAGATTTTACTTCTTGTTTTGAACTTGCACCAATATCTAATATTAAATGCTCAATACTTGTTGCTTGATCTTTTTTTAAATGTGGAGGAATGCCTCCTATAACGCCTTTAATCACACCACTTTTGGTGTAGACATTTAAAACCTGTGAAATGAAAACCTCTCCATTGAAGCGTCCTAAAGATTGTAGTTTGATCATTCCCATATCATTGATACCAACAACCATGAGACCAACTTCATCCATATGACCGGCAACCATAACGGTTGGTGCATTTTCTATTTTTGATTTTTTTACAGCAAAAATTGAACCAAGTCGATCGGTTTCAATCGTATAGTTTGGATATTTTTCCATTTCTTTACGCATGTAATCACGAATATTATGTTCATATCCACTTGTACCAACCATATCAAATAAATCTTTATATATTTTTTTGAGCATGATGTTCAACCCTTCCTATCAATTGATAAATGGGACCTAATTTTCTTTTCTTCATTTCATATTCAGTCATATACTCTGATGCTTCAAGATTATAATCTAGGTTTTCAATAGTGACATATTGATGCATGTATTCAATACTTGAATCAAAGAGTTCGATGTGATCAGTTCGAAATTGAATGATTGATTGATCTTTTAGTATTTGAAGATACTTTTCCATAAATAAAGGATAAGTCAACCTTCTTTTATGATGTCTCGTTTTTGGCCATGGATCACTAAAATTCAAATAAAGACCATCGATAGAACGAGGCTCAAAAAAAGCTAATAAGTCATCAGCATCTGCTAAGATAATTGTCAAATTATCTAAATTTAAATCCTTCTTTTTTTCTAAGATGCGATAGCAAACATTGATATTTACTTCCATCGCGTAATAATGGTTTTCAGGGTTATTTTTTGCCATAGACGTAATAAACAAACCTTTTCCACTACCTATTTCTAAAAAAGATTTCTTTTGACTGCGCTCAATCTTTTCTGCATTAACAATAACACCTTCAGATAAGAGCAATTCTTTATTCACATATTTTAAATGTTTTTGTCTCATGGTATGATCCGATCATAAAAAAACTTAAAGCGGTAGAAAACCACCACTTTAGATTTAATCAATTGATTATATGATTTTTCCTAAACCTTCAGAAATGATGAAATCAGCAATTGCTTCCATTGCCCTATCAGCATCACTTCCAGAAACACTAATCTTAACTAGTTCATCTTTATAAATTCCTAAAGACATTAATCCCATAATTGATTTTAAATTAACTGTATTTTCAAAAGCTGTTAAATCAATTTCTGAGTGAAATGACATTGCTAAATTGACTAATCTTGTCGCTGGACGTGCATGAATTCCATATTCCGATGTTATTAAAAATGCTTGCTCCATTAGTTGGCTCCCTTTCTATGATTGTTAAGAAACGTTAAGACTTCTTGGGTGTGATGTTTCACCAATAAAGTTAATTGTTTTCCTTTAAGAAATGCTGGTGTGCCTATTTGTTTTAAGATTCCGGCTTCAACACTCTTCGTATCACTAATTAAGATTTGCAATCTTTGATGCTCTCTTTTTAGTTCGATAATGTTGTCTGATCCTCCAAGAGCCTTTAATAATTTATTAAAGTAGTCTAAGGTTGGTTTTTCCACCTTTTCGGGCTTGCTTCTAATCGCAAGTAAGGTGACTAAAATAACAACAATAAAAATGATTAGTCCAGAAATCAAGATAAATTTGTTTGTAAATGTAAATAGTAGTATCATATTTATTTTCTCCATACAAATAGATTATATCTATTTTCTTAGTGAATTTCAATTATTTTATTAACATTGCATCACCAAATGAGAAAAAGCGGTAATCATTATCGATTGCTTCATGGTATGCTCTTTTAATAAATTCTGTTCCTGCAAGTGCACTAACAAGCATAATCAAAGTTGATTTTGGTAAGTGAAAATTAGTAATTAACTTCTTTATTGCCTTAAATTGATAACCAGGATAGATAAAAATGCTGGTTTGATAGGTTCCCTTATGAAAACCATGAGCATAGTTAGATTCAATCGTTCGCAATGAAGTTGTTCCAACACAAACAATATTTTTATGATGCTTTAATGCCAAATTTAATCTTTCGGTACTTTGTTCAGTTAATGTATATGTTTCTTCGTGCATATGATGATCTATAATATTTTCAGCAGAAACGGGTTTAAATGTACCGAGACCCACATGCAATGTAATAGGAATAATCTCAATTCCCTTATTTTTAATTTTTTCTAATAATTCTATGGTGAAATGAAGACCAGCCGTTGGAGCTGCTGCACTTCCTAAATCTTTCGCATAAACTGTTTGATATCGATCTTGCTCAGCAAGTTGCTCAGTAATATAAGGCGGAAGAGGCATTGTTCCAAGTTGTTCTAGTTTTTCAATAAGAATACCTTCATAAACTAGCTTAAAGACTCGTAATCCTTCTTCTCTAATTTCTATGCACTCAGCAGTTAATAAGGTATCAAAATGAATTTTTGTCCCTAATTTAACTCTTTTCGCAGGTTTGGTCATTGCTTCCCATTGATCTTTTTTAAGTTCTTTTAGAAGTAAAACTTCAATAACTGCATCAGTTTCTTCTTTTATACCTATCAACCTAGCAGGAATAACCTTTGTATCATTAATGACTAAGACATCATTACAATCCAGTTCCTCAAGAATATCATAAAAATGACGATGAACAATTGATTGATCAAAACAATTTAAAACCATCAGTTTAGAGTGATCTCTTTTTTCACTTGGGTGTTGTGCTATTTTTTCTTTAGGTAATACGAAATCAAACTCATTTACTTTCATTATCAAATAATCCCTTATAGTATTTAATGCCTAATGATTGATAAGTTTTTTCTGTAGCTACTCTACCACGAGCAGTACGTTTAATGTAGCCTTCTTGTAATAAGAAAGGTTCATAAACATCTTCAATCGTTGTTATTTCTTCACTAATTGTTGCAGCTATGGTTTCAATCCCAACTGGACCACCACTAAATTTTTCAACAATAGCTTTTAAATATCTATAATCTGTATGATCTAAACCATTGTGATCAATTCCCAATTTGGAAAGTGCATGATTTGTAATCTTTTCAGTAATCACACCATCGCCTATGATTTCAGCGAAGTCTCTGACACGTCTAAATAAGCGGTTAGCTATTCTCGGTGTTCCTCTGCTTCTTTTAGCTAAGGAATCAATCGCAGGTTTTTCAATATCATTTTGATACACTTTTGATGTACGCAGCACAATCTTTTTTAAATCATCAACATCGTAATAAGATATTCTAAACACCACACCAAATCGATCTCTTAATGGAGCCGATAAATCACCAAATCGTGTTGTTGCACCAATTAAGGTAAAAGGTGGTAAATCAATACGAATAGATCTTGAATCATGATCTTTTCCTATGACAATATCAAGCACATAATCTTCCATTGCAGCATATAATACTTCTTCAACAAATCGAGGAAGACGATGAATTTCATCAATAAATAGAACATCACCAGGGTTTAGCGAACTTAAAACAGCAGCTAAATCACCGCTTCTTTCTATGGCTGGACCACTAGTTATTTTAATTTGAACGCCAAGTTCATTGGCAATAATTTGAGCGAGTGTTGTCTTACCTAATCCTGGAGGACCATAAAGTAAGATGTGATCTAAGGCTTCTTTTCTCTTTAGTGCTGCTTTGATGTAAACATCAAGCATTTCTTTGATATCTACTTGACCAATGTATTGATCAAGTGTTTGAGGGCGAAGTGACTGATCTTCATCTTCTTTGATAGACATTGCTGTCACAATACGTTCTTTATCCATGATTCACCTACTTGATTAGCATTTGTAAAGCTTGTTTAATCATCACTTCAACCGTCTGATCATGATCAAGTTTCTTCATGATTTTTCTGATTTCAGCCTTGGAATAACCTAATGCACCAAGTGCATCTTCAACATCATTTTTATGTGTTGGTATTAATTCATCTTCTTCTTCAACAAGTTTTCCTTTAAGATCAAGAATAATTTGTTGAGCACTTTTCATTCCAATGCCAGGAAATTTCATGAGGTATTTTACATTACCTTCTTCAATAGCAAGTATCGTTTCATGGATTTGCTCTGCTGCTAAAATACTTAAAGCACTTTTAGGACCAATACCAGAAACTCCAATTAAGCGAATGAAAAGTTCTTTGCTTTCAAGTGATCTAAAACCATAAAGATGATTGATATCTTCACGCACATAATGATGCGTGTATATTTTAATTTCTTCATCATGATGATAACTATATGGATTTGGTGAAATGATTAAATAACCAACACCATTATTTTCAACCACAATGTAACTGGGTTTTATTTCAGTTATTTTACCTTCTATGTATGCATACACCAAAATCACCATACCTTTTATTGTTTCTTTTAATTATATCATTTTTGACCTGTTTTTTCTATCATATACAATGATTATGTTATAATTATTTTAGGATGTGATGGTTATCCAAAAGTTTGAATATTTGAAATCATTTGAAAATGATTTAAAACAACAATTGAGTGTTGATAAGCTATATCTACCGATTTCAAAGAAGTTGGTAGTTCTTTTGCGTCAAATCAACCCGTTTTTGGAATCAATTCAAAAAAATCAACAAGAATTAAAAACAAACTTTTTACAAAAAAACTTAAACATTAATAAAGCATATGCTGCCTCTGTTGAGAATTTTCATAGATCTTTAAAAATCATTGAAGAAAAAAACCATGATGAAGTTGAAAAATCACAAAAACTAAAACTACAAAAATCACATGAAATCAATCATAATTTAAAGTTTGAATTTGAAAAAATCGAACAAAAAATTAATCAAGCTAATTTACTTGCTGAAGAAAACACTAAAAATGCCGAAATGAATTACAAAAGAGAATTAAGTGGCATTCAGAAGATTATGGCAAGTGCTAGAAAAAAATATCAACAAAACACGTTAGCTATTGAAACAGAAAAAACTGATGCTACTTCTGCAATAGGAATAGCTTACGATAAAAAAATTAAGGGATATGAAGATCAAATCATAGAATTTGATGAAAAGTATAAACAAAACTTCGAATTACTTGTTGAAGAAAGCAAGCAAATCTCTGATGAAAATGATGAAACATATCTCGTCATCAAAAATACTTATACACAACTCAGCATTCAACTCAACAAGAAAATTAACGAAATAAAAAAGAAACAGCAACAATCAGTTATTGTCATAGATAAAGAATATCAAACAAAACTTAAGCCAATAACAAAGGCAATTGAGAAATTGAAAGTTGAATACCAAGAAGCTCAAAATAAATCACTTGCGAAATACACTGAAAAGCTTACAAGTCTAAATGTCATCTTTGATGTTCAAAAAGAGTCTTATGAAGCGAAAAAGAACCGCATTATTCACGAATCAAATGAAGCAATTACTTTACTTAACAGTAAACTTTCAGCTTATCGTGAAACAACTCAAAAAGAAAAACTTCAAATATCGCGTAAAATGCGAGATGAAATGAAATCATTAGAAACAGTTGTAGAAAAAGATAAACAAACACGCATTTTAACTCGAACACTTAATGCATTTGATAGTGATCTCAATAAACAGATTATTAGAACGAATAAAGATATATTAGAAAAACAACGTGATCAACAACGTCGTCTTTTTGCCCATGATCAAAAACACCTTAAAGAGATTAATGAGTGGAGATTAAAAAAAGTAGTTTATGAATATGAGAAAAAACAGGATTTTGCAAAAATTGATCTCAATTTTCATCATAATCTAGCATCATCAGAACAACAACTCAAATTGCTTCAAACGCATTACAATTATCAAAAAGAAATTCTTCTTCTCAATATGAATAAGGATTTATTACCTCTTGAATTTCAATTAGCAATTGCTGCTGCAGTTCAAGAAAGAGAATTGAATCTTTTAGGTAATGATGCCCATATGTCAATTGCTAGCTATAAATATAAAGAAACCATCTTAGAATTGGAACTCAATAAAAACAAGGCTTTGATTGAACTTGAAAGAGAATTATCAAAAACTTTATATAGTGCTGATTCTCAAGTGTTAAATGTTAGTATTCAACTTGAACTTGAAAAAGAAAAAATCAAACGCGATTTTATTTTAAAAGAACAAGAACTTCGTATTGAGCTCAACCAAGCACTTTTAAATAAATCAACTAAGTGGAAAGAACATGAATTATCTCTTGAACTTGATCAGATAGAATCAGATAAAGAACTCATGTTAATTGAAAGTAAGTATCAACTAGATGTTATAAAATCTGAAGCGCTTAAAGAAGAAAGAAAACGAGAATATGTAATCAGTGAGGCTCGATATAAAAATCAACAACGTATGAGTAATGAAAAAGCTTCTCGTTTCTTAAAAATCTACAGAGCCGAACTTGAATATAATCAACAGCAAACAGAATACTTTGTTAATATTACGATGATGTATTATAAAATATTAACACAACTCAAAACACAATTAGCTATGCTCTATCATTTACCTTCTCATCCAGAAATTTTCAAAGGTACAATGAATATATTGTCGGAACTTACAAAAGAACTCAAATTATCCTTAATTTTCATCATTGAGCATTTTCAAGAACTTGATCAAGAATTCTATATTAAAAAGATTGAAGACTTAACGGGATATAAATATATGCTCAAGCATGAAGATACAATGAATTTCTACGATCAAGAAATTAATAAAATACTTCAGAAAAGAGCTTATACTGAAAACGATATTAAAAAACTTGAAGAACAATTTTTCGTTAAACAGAGTGAACTTGATAGAAAACAAATGATTATGAGTCAGCTTTCGAAAAATGTTCATGATAGCAAGGAAAATCATAAAGAATATTCAAATCACGAAAAAGATATCAAACTGATAAGAAAAGATTTACTTAGCGTTGAAAAAAAGATGGATGCATTACATCTTTCATTACTTCCAATCGATAAAGAATCTGAAAAACTCAAGGAAAAACAAAGTGATGTTGAAAGTAGTTTGGAACATGCAAAGCATCAAGAAGCAGCTTTGTTTTACCGTTTTCTAAATCAAAATCAAACAATTTATCAGATGAGTACAGAAGAAATTAACCAATTCTTCGACTCGATTCAATTATTTTATCAGGCATTATTAAATGAGGTTTATGTCGCTGATTCATTTTTAACCCAAGAGTTAAAACTATTAGATAAAATCTTTTTAACATTTGAAAAACAATTTATTGTCATGCATCAAAAGCTTCTTAATCAAATGCTATCCTTTTATCATCAAAATGAAAAAGAACAATTAAAGATGATTAAAGGCTTCAAAAAATCAATGTCTGCGTTGATTCGTTCATTAAAACAAACATATACACATCAAGTCAATGAATGTTCTATTGAGCAAACAAAGCGCATGATTGAAAAAGAAAAGCAAATTAAATCTCAAAAGCATAAGATTAAGAAAAAACTTGAACTCAGTAAGCAAATCTATCAGAAGCGATTAATGAATGATCAACTTATGCTTAAGCAAATTGAAACCAGAATTACTGATAATAATAGCAAACAACTTCAAGAATTGCAGCTTCTAAATGATAATCAACTCTCAATAGCTGCTCAATATAATAGTGAGTATGAACAAAAAAAGAAGAGTTTAAAAGATATTCATTTTAAGAATATTGCACAAATGGATACAGGTATCCAGACGCAAGAAAAAAATAATCAAACACTCGAAGAATCTATTTCAGCTAAAAACCAGGTGATTCTTTCTAGATATCAAGTCATTCATGAAAAGAATATTGAATCTCTTAAACAAAAGACTTTCCACTATGAGCAAGTGATTCAAAAAGCTGATCAAACGGATTCTGATAGAAATCATCAAGCTCAAATCACAGTGAAAAGACTTAATAAAAAACGTGAGGAAGAATTGAAAAACATATTGTCTCACCACAAGCGTTATTTAGTTTCAACAAGAAGATCACAAAATCGGGTATTAGGTAAAGAATTGAGAATATTAAAGAAAAGTCATGGATTTAAAATGCGCATGCTACATTTAAACTAAGGAAAGAGACATCTTTCCTTTTTTTATAAAAAAATAAGGACTGAGTCCTTATTCAATAAATTCAAATTCAAATTCAAAGATACGAATAATATCTTTGTTTTTTGCTCCTTGTTCACGAAGTGCATCATCTACACCTAAACTTCTAAGTTGTCTTGCAAATCTTCTTACTGCTTCATCTTTTGTAAAATCTGTACGATCAAAAATGATGCGTAATTTATCTCCTGATAACTCAAAACCATCATCAATTTTTGTGATCGTGAAAATGGGAGACTCTTCTTCAAAGACATAATTTCTAATCGACTCATCAGGAAGTTCCTCTATAACTTTCGGTGTTTCACGAAGTGCTTCCATCGTTGCATAAAGTAGTTTATCAACATCTTTTTGTTGCTGAGCAGATATAACCATAATTGGTCGATCGAGTTTTAATCTGAGTTCCTTTAATTTTTCTTCTGCTTCTGGCATATCAATCTTATTCGCAACAATAATCTGCGTTCGATCTAAGAGATTTTCATTATACATTTCAAGTTCATGGTTGATTTTTAAATAGTCTTCATAAGGATTTTCTCTTGTTAAGTCAAGCACATGAAGAAACACTCTGCATCGTTCGATATGTTTTAAAAATCTAATCCCTAAACCCAAACCTTGATGTGCATTTTCTATGAGTCCTGGAAGGTCCGCTAAGACAAATGAATCTTCTCCTACTTGAACCATTCCTAAATTAGGCTGTAGCGTTGTAAAGGGATATTCAGCGATTTTAGGTCTTGCATTTGAGACAACAGAAATCAATGTCGATTTACCGACACTAGGATATCCGATTAAACCAACATCAGCAAGTACTTTTAGTTCAACATGAATTTTTCTATTAACACCCAAGTCGCCATTTTCAGCATAATCAGGACAAGAATTTTTGGAGGTAGATAAAGCGATATTTCCACGTCCACCTTTTCCACCCTGAGCAACAACTAGTTCTTGATTATGGTGAAGAATTTCACCTATTTTTTCTGATTTATCAGCTGTATATACTATCGTTCCTAATGGAACTCTTACATAAGTATGCGTAGCATTTGCACCATGCATACCTTTTGACATACCATGAACGCCAGGTTTAGCTTTAATATGTCTTTTATATTTTAAATCAAGTAAAGTTGATTTTCCTTCTTCACCAACAAAAATAACAGAACCGCCATGTCCGCCATTTCCACCCCAAGGACCACCAAACTCTACATATTTTTCTCTTCTATACGCAGCCATACCATTACCACCACGACCGCCATATACCTCAACTACAACTTCATCTACAAACATTTATAACACCTCTTTTTTCACACAAAAAAAGGATAACAAGGTTATCCTTCGTAAACTGATACCTGAGTATGCGAACGGCCTTTTCTTTCGTACTTGACGATGCCTGTTACCGTTGCAAATAATGTATCATCACCACCGCGGCCTACGTTAGTGCCAGGGTGAATTTTTGTTCCTCTTTGTCTATAAATGATTGAACCTGCAGTTGCGAATTGACCATCACTTAATTTTAAGCCTAAACGCTTTGACTGAGAGTCACGACCGTTACGAGATGAACCTGTACCTTTTTTCGATGCGAATAACTGTATATTTAACTTTAACATGTTATCCCTCCTTCTGGTTTTTAATATATTTAGGATATTGTTTTTCAAGATCTAATAAAGTATATTTCAAATTTTCCATCAGTCCAAAAACGATTGCATTATCGTCTTTAAGATTCATTTTGAAATAACTTTCTTCAACTGTTAAATCAATCAAATGATTTAACTTTAAGTGCTCAATCGCATTTGCTGTAACAAGGGTTGCTGCTGAAACAGCTGCACACACGATATCTTCTCCGTGTTTCTTATAGTTCGCATGCCCTTCAACAATGATTTCATTGAGCTTTTTATTTTTATATACAAACGTTGATTTAATCATGGCACTTATGCGACGATTGATTCAATAACTAGTTTTGTATACGCTTGACGATGACCTTGCTTTTTGCGGTAATTCTTTCTGACCTTATATTTAAACACAATGATTTTTTTACCACGTCCGTGTTTTAATACTTTGGCAACCACTTTTGCGCCTTCGACGACTGGAGTTCCAATAACGGTTTTTTCTCCACCCAACATCAAGACTTCAGTAAACTCAAACGTTTCTCCAGCTTCGACATCTAATTTTTCAATATAGATTTCTTGACCTTCTGTTACGCGTACTTGTTTACCACCAGCTTTAATAACTGCATACATGTTGCTACACCTCCTTATTCTTCTGAAGACTCACTATCAAGGTAGCCTGATGGCGTTTATAACCTGTTCTATGTGGTACAACATAGATATTTTAACGTAGTTAGGCCCAAAAGTCAACAGAAATATATATTTTATTTAATGTGTGAAATCTCAGTTTCGGTAATCGTAACGCGCATATGCTACTTTTTGTCTCAACTATATTCATATGGTATAATTATCATGAATCAAGGAGGTCAGGATATGAAATATCGTTTATTGGGAAAAACAGGCGTTAAAGTCTCTGAAATATCTTTAGGAACGTGGCAGTTGGGCAGTATATGGGGAATGCCTTTTGACTACGACAAAGCGATTGAAACATTAGAAATTGCAGAAAAAGAGGGAGTTAATTGTTTTGATACTGCTGATGTTTACATTGATGGAGTAAGTGAAAATACGATTGGTAAGTTTAAAAAACAAAGAAACTCGAATACTTATGTCATAACGAAAGTAGGGAGAAAGTTGCAACCTCATATCGCTTCTTTGTACAACGAAAAGAATTTAAGAAAATTTGTTGATGATTCCAGAAAAAATTTAGATCTTGATACACTTAATATGGTGCTTCTTCATTGCCCTCCAGCTGAAGTTTATGAAAATAATCGTGTTTTTAAAATCATGGATCAGTTAGTCGCTGAAAAAAAAGTATTGCACTATGGTGTAAGTGTTGAAACAATAAGTGAAGCACTCTTTGCTTTAACACATCCTAATGTAAGTGCGATTGAAATTATTTTTAATATGTTTCGCTTAAAACCAGCAGAGAAACTATTTGAAAAAGCTAAGGAAAAAAATGTGGGTTTGATTATTCGCGTTTCCCTAGCTAGCGGATTATTAACAGGCAAATATCATGAAAAGACGTCATTTAATCCCAATGATCACAGAACATATAACAGACATGGTGAAGCTTTTGATAAAGGTGAAACATTTTCAGGAGTTGATTATCACTTAGGATTAAAAGCAGTTACTGAACTTAAAAAACTCTTTGGCACAGATAACTTAGTTCCTTATGCGCTAAGATGGATCTTAATGTTTGATGCTGTTTCAACAGTTATTCCTGGAGCAAGTAATCCAAAACAAATTGAAATGAATGTTAAAGCATCAGAACTTCCACCACTTACGAAAAAGCAAATGGATGGTGTGAAACATATTTATGATACATATATTAAATCATCAGTTCATCATTTATGGTAACAAAAATAAAAATCAAAAAAAGGAGCAAATTCTTGCTCCTTTTTTAATGGGTATTTATCGTTTGCCCGGATCGAAAGGCTCTCCTGCTGCACGAGGTGCTTGAGAAGTTTTTGAAGTAAATGCTAAGACAAATAACGTAAGAATAAAGGGAAACATTGAGTACACTTTATCAGGCAAACCTGCATTTCTTAAGAAAACTATGGATTGATATGCTCCAGATAAATTGAGCATGAATCCAAAGAATACAGCAACTACAATGATTCTAGCTGGTTTCCATTGTCCGCTAATTAGAACAGCTAATGCTAAGAACCCATAACCTGATGCAGTAGCTCTATAAGCAACATCGAGTGGAACAACCAATAAAAGTCCACCAATGCCAGCAAGTAAACCTGACATCATGACACCAAAATAACGCATCTTAGCAACATTAATACCTGCAGCATCTGCTGCATGAGGGTGTTCACCACACGCACGTAATCTTAAACCGATTCTTGTCTTATATAAGAAGATTCCTGCAATTAAGATGATAATGACTGTATAAAAGGTTGAATAATATCCTTTTTCAAAGAAAATTGGTCCCAAAACAGGTATTTTCGTTAAGAATCCCATTTCACGAACGAAATAGTTATCTCTGAATAGAATATCTTCACCACCATAAAGAAGCTTAATAAAGAACAGGGCAATAGCTGGAGCTAATAAATTGAGTGCTGTACCACTAATGATTTGATTTGCCTTCATATTAATTGATGCGAATGCATGAATCAAGCTAAAAAGCATACCAGATAACCCTGCAATCAAAATACCGATTAAATAGATAACTTGGCTATTAATTGAACTGTCTTGAAATTTGACCATAAACATAATACCAATGAAAGCTCCAAAGATCATCATGCCTTCAAGGGCAATATTAACAATACCACTCCGTTCTGAATATAATCCACCAAAGGCAACCAAAATCAGTGGAACTATAATGTAGATGCTTCTTCTTAATACAAAGAATAAACTTGCCGATCCAAACCCGTATAAGAATAAATAAACAATAATAAAAGTTAATAAAATAGAAACGATTTTAAACAATTTTGGATTAACATTTCGATTCAATACTTTTACTGATTGATTATCGATAAAAAGTACTTTATTATGAGTGAGTTTTCGATGAATCAAACTGAAAAAATCTTTGATAGTAATCATAACTTTTTTCATACGATTTCACCTCCAAATTGTTTCTTGAAGATTTTCTTAACGACCTTCCTAAAAACGAAACTAAGTGCACTAAAATAAACAATGGCGGATACAATGACACCTATAATGTTTGGATCATATCCCCAGCCACTTAATTGGTCTCCCCCAACTTTTAACCAAGCAAAGAATATGGAGGATGCGATGATAGGAAGTGGTCCTGAATAGGCAAGGAGTGCTACTGCAATCCCTTCGAATCCTTGCTCGATTGGATACGTCTCAATTTTGTATGTTGCACCCGTCACATTTAAATAAAGTGTAGCTGCAGCAAGTCCAGATAAAGCACCTGCAATGACCATCGATAAAATAATGTTTCTTTTTGAATTAATCCCTGCATATTTTGCAGAATCTTTATTTAATCCAACTGCCTTAAGTTCATAACCAAACGTCGTCTTATTTAAAACGATATGAATAATGATTGCAGCCACCACAGCAAGTATAATTCCAATGTCAATGTTATGACTATTAAAGAGCGAATCGAGTCCCCATGAAGGAAGTGCTCCTGTACTTGTCACTTTTTGTGCATTTTGTGTTGTGCCTCCAACTAAATTTGCTGCTTTGTAAGCAACGAAAGCACCATATACTGCAATCCAATTCATCATAATCGTTGAAACGACTTCATGGACGTTAAATAATCCTTTGAGTAGACCTGGAATTAACCCCCATAATGCTCCACCAAGTATTGCTGCTAATACAGCTACAACCCATTGATAATCACCTAAAAATGTCCATTTCACACCAACAAATATGGCAAGAAATGCACCAAATGCCATTTGACCAGAAACACCAATGTTAAATAAACCTGTTTTAAATGCAAATCCAACACTTAATCCTGCAAGGAGTAGTGGACCAGCAAAAATGAGCACATCACCTATGCCTGAAAGACCTTTATCCAAACCACCAAATAAAATAGTCATCAAGCCTCCACCAGCATATGGAGGATTCACAATTAGCATAATGAGGAATCCAACAAGTATACCCGATAGGATTGCAAATATTGAAGCTAAAAAGTTGATATTACGAAAAGGTTTTAAAAGAATATTAGGAATGTTGATCACAATTTTTTTTATGATATCTTTAAATTTATTCATCATGATAAAATACCTCTTTTAGAACCAGACATGAAAAGACCAAGTTCATTTTCAGTTGTAGTTTTGGGATCAACTTCTGCTACAAGTTCACCTTCGTAGATGACCATAATACGATCTGCAACGTTTAAAACTTCATCTAACTCAAGTGAAATCAGCAAGACAGCTTTCCCTTGATTTCTTAGTTCTATTAGTTGCTTATGGATATATTCAATTGCACCAGCATCTAATCCACGTGTTGGAGTTACAGCAATCATTAAGTCAGGATTACGATCAAATTCTCTTGCAACAATCGCTTTTTGTTGATTTCCACCACTCATACTTCTAGCTGGTGTTTTTACTCCCTGACCACTTCGAATATCGAACTTTTTAATCAGTTTTTTTCCATGCTCATCGATTGCATTAAATTTTAAAAATCCATTTGCTTGAAAATCAGATTTGAAATAGGATTGCAAAACAAGATTTTCAGCCAGTGAAAAATCTAGGATTAAACCATGTTTATGACGATCTTCAGGAATATGACCGATTCCAGCTAAAGTCTTTTTCCGAATTGATTGATAAGTAATATCTTCACCATTTAATAGAATTTGACCTTCATGAATAGGGTTAAGACCAGTAATCGCTTCAACTAAAGAAGTTTGTCCATTTCCTTCAATACCAGCAATACATAGGATTTCACCTTGTCTCACCTTAAAACTCGTGTTTTTGATGAGTGGTTTATGAGTATAATTACTTAAGACAGTTAAGTTGTTGACTTCAAGAATAATATTCCCTAATTTTTGTTCAGGTTTATCGATGACAAAACTAATCTTTCTTCCAACCATCATTTCTGCCAATTGTTCAGGTGTTGTATCCTTGACATCAACTGTACCGATATATTTTCCTTTTCTAAGTACACTGCAACGATCAGCAACTTCTTTAATTTCGTTTAGTTTATGGGTGATTAATATAATTGATTTCCCCTCTTTAATAAAGTTTTTCATGATTTTCATCAGTTCATCAATTTCTTGAGGTGTTAAGACAGCAGTTGGTTCATCGAAAATAAGAATTTCAGTATGTCGATAAAGCATTTTTAAGATTTCGACACGTTGTTGCATTCCTACCGTAATATCTTCGATTTTTGCATAAGGATCGATTTTTAATTTATAACGATCACTTAATTCTAAAATGCGTTTAATAGCATCTTCCATTTTGACGAAACCGTATTTTGTGTCTTCTATACCAAGAACTATATTTTCAGCAACCGTAAAATTATGAACAAGTTTGAAGTGCTGATGGACCATACCTATACTTAAATTGTTAGCATCATTCGGGCTTTCTATTTTCACTTCTTTTCCATTGACTTTAATAATGCCTTCTTCTGCTTTATATAAACCAAAAAGCACACTCATCAGTGTGCTTTTTCCAGCACCATTTTCTCCGAGTAAAGCCAGGATTTCACCTTGTTTTAATTGTAACGTGACATTATCGTTTGCAATAATTCCCGGGAACTTTTTAGTGATATTGAGCATTTCAATAATATACTCCATTTGTTCACCTCTTCATTAATTAGATATATGCTCATTATATAATATAATAAAAAAAAAGGGAAGAATTTTCTTCCCTTTTAAAATTTTACTCTTGATACTCAAATGTAATCTTAAGATAAGTAGCTGCAAATGCAACTGCTCCAATGACGCTTTCATCATCAACAACAATTGTACCATTAACAATTTTAGCTAAAATAACATCGTAAGCTGCCTTATTAAATGTAGTAAATCTGTCAAAATCATCAGCTAATTTAACACCGTCGTTTGCTGCGTTATAACGTTGAACTTCTCCACCTGGGAATTCATCATTATACCAAGCTTTTAATGATTCATAAACTGAAGGAGCTAATTGTTTCATTGCAGAAGTGATAATTGTAGTAGATTCTGCTCTTTGGTCTACGTCAACACCAATCGCTTTTCCAGATTCCTGAAGTGCAGCAGCGAATACAGATCCACCAGCACCACCAGCAGCAGCGAAGATTACTTCAGTGCCAGTGTTATACCATGAAGCGGCTTTAGCTTGGAATGTAGTATCTGGACCAAATCCTCCAAGATAATTGTATTTCATGCTAATAGCGCCATTAGCTAATTCCATTTCTGTAGCAGCGTAATTAGCGCCTTGTATGAAACCATAACCGAAACGAACAACTGCAGGAACTGCTTTACCACCCATGAAGCCAAGCTTAGTCAAACCATCTTTAACAGCAGCGTAACCAGCTAAGAAACCTGATTCATTTTCAGCATAGAAAATACTTAAGACGTTATCTTCATGTGTAAAATCTCCTTTAGTTGCATCTGCAAAGAAATTTTCACCGTCTAATGTATCTCCGGTATCCCAGTTAACGATATTGGATGGTGATCCATCAAGAAAGATAAATAGTACTTCAGGATATTTAGTTTGTGCAATCCAAACTGCGTTTTCGAAAAAGTAACCTGGTGTTACGATGACTTTAGCGCCATCAGTTACTGCTTGATCAATACTCTTTACGTATTCATCAGTTGTTTGGTTTGCTGGTTGAATGTATTGTCTAGAGACATCGAATTCGTCTGCAAACTGCAATACGCCTTCCCAAGCACCTTGGTTAAATGATTTATCGGTAACGGTACCAACATCAGTAACTAATGCAATGTCAAAGGTTTGTTTACCTTCACAGGCTACAAGTACTGAAAATAATGCGATAATAAAAAGTAATGTAAAAATTTTCTTCATCTTTTTTCTCCTCTTTTTTTTTTGAATAGGGTTAATTTCCCCAACACTTCTATTTTACTTAAAAAATACGATTTAAGCAACCCAAAAATGATTATTCGTGTATTTTCTTTGTAAAGAAAAGGTGCAGTTAAGCACCTTGTGGTTGTTTTGTATTTGGTTTTGCTTCAGTATTAGGTTTTTTGAAGAGATTAGCAATTTTTTTAGGGAGCATCATGAATGCATCAGCCATAACTGCTGGCATCATTCCAGCCGCTTCTAATAAAGCAGTTCTTCTAATTTCTTCTTTGGTAATTTCTTTTGCATCACTAAATAGGTATTTACGTGTCACGATACCTATACGTAATGTTAACAATGCATTAGACATTCCTTGAGCAACTGATGATACGATAGGTTTAATAAATGGAATCTCACCAATTGCATTAACAGTTGAGGTTGGCAGTATATCACTCATATCCATATTTTCTAAACCTTCTGCAATAAGCGCTGTCGTAAACACATTCAAGGTTAACTTTGATAAATTTTTCAGTGAAGGTCTAAAGCCGCACATGACGACAAGTTCTTTAATCATTTTAAGATTCACAGCAATCACAGTAAAGAAATCTAATCTACCATTTTGAGATATAGCGGTTGAAATCATCACTGTTTTGGCATTACGCTTAATCACATGATTCATCTCTTTTTTAATATAGGCATTAAATGTTTGATTTAAAGCTTCCCTTAATAAGATTGAACTTCCCATAGCAGCATATAACTTCTGTTCTTCTTCAGGTGGGAAAGTATCTAAGGCGATTAATCTTTTAGCAACTCTCTTATAAACTAAAAAGTTTCTTCTTGTTGCTTTATCTAGTGTCGTCTCTACTGAAAAGCTAGGTGAAAACATGATAATATTGACAGGTCTTAAGATTAATAAATAGACTAAAATCGCTGCAATTCCATAAAAACCATATTCAACAAAAGGATGGATGGTTCTTAGTCGATCACCAACATCTAAAATGCTACTTAATAACATCAGAATAAATAAAAGAATAAAGCCTACAGCAATCAAGTACCAAAATATTTTAGTAGAATCTTTCTTTTTCATCAAACCACTTCCTTTGCTATGATTATAGCACAAGTTTATTGAATTTTAGTCTTCTTTTGTTCTTTTAGACTATAAAACTCTTGACGTCCAATCACGATATGATCGACTAAATCAATCCCCATAATTGAACTGGTTTCCATCAATGATTTCGTCGCAATTAAATCAGCCTTGCTAGGTGTTGAATCACCAGAAGGATGATTGTGAACAAAGATGATTGCAGCTGCACTTAATTTAATCGCATGACGATAGATTTCTCTAGGATGAATAAGGGTTTGGTTCACCGTTCCAATAAATATCGTTTCTTTTTTAATCAATTCACTTTTCGTATTTAAATATAAACAAATGAAATGTTCTTGCTCCAAATAAGAAAGTTCAGGATGCAATAAATGATAAACATCATATGGTGATGTTAGCTTATAATGAAATGTTTTTTGAATTGATGTCAATCTTTTCCCTAATTCTATTGCAGCAATCATTGTCGTTGCTTTTGCCATCTTAATTCCTGGTATTTGAAGAAGTTCATGAACACTCATCCTTTTTAAATCCTCTAAATTCTCCAAATGATATAAAACATTCTTTGATAACTCTAGCACAGACAAATCCTTCATTCCCGTTCTTAAAATAATAGCAATCAATTCTTCATTTGATAATGAAGATACACCATAAGCTACCAATCTTTCTCTCGGTCTTTCTTCTTTTGGCATTTCTTTAATTAGATACATAAAAACACCTCCTCTACCTATAATAGAGAAGGTTTGATCATTTTACTTTTTAACCGGTGACGATTGTAGAAATAAACCGGAATGTAAATAATATGAAACAATAAAAAGATTGATAAAATGAATCCAATAACCCAATATGCTCCTAAGAACTGATAAAGTGGAGCGACTTCTATAGGTAATGTTCTTAAAAAGAGATAATTTGTATTGAGCCTAAAATTAACAGAATACATGATCAAAGTATAAATAAATAAGTATAAACTCGATTTCAACAAATGTTTATAAGTAAATCTAAATTTTAAAACAATGAGCATATATATATTTGAAAGTAAAAATAACCCGTGATTTCCAAAATAATGAATAAATCTAAAATGAGGAAATGAGTAATTTAGATCAGCAACAATTAAAGAAAGTAGCGCACCTATAATTGCCCAAGGAAAAATGACTTGAAATACTTTCTCATTTTTAGTCCATAGGGCATATGCTGTCACATACATTGAAATTGCACATACGCCTAAAGGAAGTAAGTCCATATCGAAACCCAATGTTTTGATATGCCATACGTAATGGGTCCACTCCATCGTTATCATTAAAATGACAACAAACCTTCTAATAAAGACATCCATGCGCAAACCAACCCTATTTCTAAACAAAAGCATTCTAACAAATAACAGCGCAAAAAATAGTAATGCAATAAAGTGTTGTAATGAAAATGCTTCAAATCCTAAATATTTATCATCAAATAAGAACATAACATAACCTCAACCCATTTATATGTCTATTATACGATAAAATGCTTTATTTTTTAATCGATTATGTTTAATCCTTTAAATCTAGCAACCTGTTTAACATCCTTATCGCCACGTCCTGATAGATTAATAACAATGATTTTATCCTTACTTAACCTAGGCGCAAGCTTAATCGCTTGTGCAACAGCATGTGCACTTTCGATCGCAGGAATGATGCCTTCTTTCTTACATAAATACTCAAAAGCTGAAACTGCCTCACGATCAGTAATTGCTACATACTCGACTCTATTTATTTCTTTTAAGTAAGCATGCTCGGGACCTATACCAGGATAATCAAGACCTGCTGATATTGAATATACAGGAGCGATTTCACCTGCTTCATCCTTTAAGACGAGTGTATTCATCCCGTGGATTACGCCTTCAACACCTAAAGTCATCGTTGCTGCATGTCCACCAAGTTCATCTAATCCTTTTCCAGCAGCTTCAGCACCAATCATTCTTACTGAAGGATCATTGATGAATTCATAAAATGCACCAATTGCATTTGACCCACCACCAACACATGCAATCACAACATCAGGTAATCTATTTTCTTTTTCTAGGATTTGTGCTTTAATCTCTTTTCCAATGGCTTTCTGAAAATCTCTTACCATTGTTGGATAGGGATGTGGGCCGACAGCTGAACCAATTAAATAATACGTATCTTCAAGTTCAGTACTCCACTTTATTAGAGCGCTGTCAACGGCTTCCTTAAGCGTTTTTAGACCTTGTTCAACAGCAACAACCTTACATCCTAACAATTCCATTCTGTAGACATTTAAACTTTGTTTAATGACATCAACAGCTCCCATGTGAACCTCACACTCCATGCCAAATAAAGCTGCAGCAGTTGCTGTAGCAACACCGTGCTGTCCTGCACCTGTTTCAGCAATTAACTTTTTCTTACCCATACGTTTCGCTAATAAAGCTTGACCAATGACGTTATTGATCTTATGTGCGCCAGTATGATTTAAATCTTCTCTTTTTAAATAAATCTTAGCACCACCTAAATCTTCTGTCATATTTTTAGCATAATATAACAAAGATGGTCTATTTGCATATTCATTTAAATAGAACTCAAATTCTTTTAAAAATGATTCATCATGCTTATACTTATCATAAGCCACCTCAACTTCTTTGACCGCATCTAAGATAGGTCCTGGAACAAACTGCCCTCCAAATTTACCAAATTCCATAATACACTTCCCTTTCCGTCTTGGGATGTAGATTGTTAATTATTAAAAATGGGTAACAAAAAAAGCGATTCTTCATTTTGGGACGAATCGCTCGTGGTGCCACCCAAGTTCAAGAAATTAGAAATTTCTCCTTTAACAAAATACTCCATCATTTAAGACTTTTATATTTTTGTCCGATAACGGGAACTCCCGGCTCAGGCTACTTAATTCACCCTGCTTCTCCTAAGACCATTCACCAAAAGTTGATATACTCGTCTTACACCATCACGAGCTCGCTTAATATTTTTTTTAAGGCTACTTTTCTTAATCATTGAATTTAACCTAGATTATACACATCTTAGATTGAAATTGCAACCTTTTTTTGACAAATCATAAATAAAAGGCCTTATTGGGCCTTTATTTGTAATTATTTTTAATATAACCAGCAAAATGAAGCGATCCTGTAATCCATAATATGGTATTTTCATCCATTTTTTCTTTTAAGATCTTGATTGCTCGTAAAGGTTCATCCATCCAAGTAATTTTTTCTTCACAAAATCCTTTAAGCTCTCTAAATCTTGGATCTGGGAATTTAGTTAAGTAAATATGATCTGCAAAAGATGCTAAGATATCAAGCATTCCAGAAATATCTTTATCGCCTAAAGCACTAAATAAAATCCAAATCTTTTTACCTCTAAATGTAATTTGGGCACTTCTTTTAAGCGCATCCATTGCGTGTGTGTTATGTCCACCATCAATATATATGTTTTCATCAATTTGTTCCATTCGACCCAACCACTTCGTGGAAGACAAGCCTTGTTGAATCATTGTATATGATACATTTGGAAATAAATACTGAACTGCCTTAATAGACACTAAAGCATTTAATAATTGGTACTCCCCAATCATTGGAATTGTATATAAACCATCATCCAAGACAAACTGTAAAGGTAGATCATTGACGACTCTTACATCAATTGCTCTATAAAAATCAGCAGTCAAATGATGGAGATCAAGATATGATTTAAAATAATCATACATGAAAGGATCAACGGTTGTTATTAAATGATTGCCTGGTTTTAAGATACCTAATTTATTTGAAGCAATCGATTCAAGACTGGATCCTAATTGTTTCATATGATCAAAACCGATAGACGTAATAATCGATAAATCATAATTAAGGATATTGGTAGCATCCAATAACCCTCCCAAACCAACCTCCATAATCAGGACATCAACTTGCTTCATATTAAAATAGATGAGACTCATTAAAGTAATTAATTCAAAAAACGATAATGTTTCTTCATATGTTTCAAAATAGGTTTGATTGAAAGCATAAATATTTTCAATCAATTCAAAAAGTTCCAGATCTTTAATATCTTGGAATTGATAACGAATGCGTTCATTGAATTTGAGGAGATAAGGCGATGTATAGGTTCCTACCTTATATCCAGCTTCAATCAAGATATTAGAAAGGTACGCACAAACAGATCCTTTACCGTTTGTTCCAGCAACATGTATCTTTTTTACTCGATTGAGATCAAGATTCAAAAGATCATAAGCTTTTTTTAGACGGACAAGATCTGTTTTAGGTTTAAATTTAATTTGTGTTTCAATCCATTGGATTGCTTCATCTAAATTTTTAAACATAAGTTTTTAATTTTTCGACCACGATTTCATATTGTTTTTGATAGGATTCATACTTTTCTTTTTCAATAGCTAGCTTTTTACTAGGAGCCTTTGAAACAAAGGAAGGATTATTAAGTAGTGATTCACTTCTTTTAATTTCGGCTTCTAAGGAATGCTTCTGTTTTAAAAGCGCTTCTTTATCCTTTTTGGGATCAATTAATCCTGATTTGATGACATAAGTTAAAACTTTAGAACCAACAAGTAAAATTGTTTCTACTCTAGTTGATAGCTTTTGTTCGATGACTAAGGATTCTGCATTTAAAAATTTCATGAAGTATGCATCTTGTCTCTTTAAAACGTTAAACCAAACAGGATCTTCAATAACCAGATGGAAGTTTAATGGTTTCGAAGGAATCACATTATTTTCACTTCTTAGGTTTCTGACTTTCGTAATAGTATCAACGAGTTCTTTAAAGTGATCAATCGCATCTAAATCAATTTTTCCTGCAACTGGCCAAGTGCTTATCATAATGGATGGTTCATCACTGATTTCTAAGAATAGTTTTTCGGTAACAAAAGGAATAAATGGATGCATCATCTTTAGGACTGCTTTAAGTACATAAATTAAGACTGCTTGTGTGTGTTTTCTTGTTGATTCCCTTTGTAAAGCCAATTTAGCAAATTCAACATACCAACTTGCAAACTCTTCCCAGATAAAATTATATAAAGATCTCGAAGCTTCACCGAATTCAAACTTATCATAATACATATCGGCTTCAATGATCACTTGATTTAATCTTGATAAAATCCAAGCATCAGGTAAATAATCTTTGCCTTCTAATACAACATTTTTATCTTCAATATTCATCGTAATAAAGCGTGTTATATTCCAAAGCTTATTGATGAAGTTCCAACTGGATTCAACCTTTTCTGCTTCATATCTCAAATCTGCACCTGGTGCGGAATTCGTTGTTAAAAAATATCTCAAAGCATCAACTCCATATTGATGAATAACATCCATAGGATCAACACCATTACCTAATGACTTACTCATCTTTCTACCATCTTTATCACGGATGAGTCCGTGAATTAAGACGGTATCAAAAGGATCTTTACCAGTAAATTCCAAACCCTGAAAAATCATTCGAGCAACCCAAAAGAAGATAATATCATATCCTGTAACTAAAACACTTGTAGGATAATATCTTTTATAATCATAAGTGATATCTGGCCAACCTAACGTACTAAATGGCCATAATGCAGATGAAAACCACGTATCAAGTACATCTTCATCCTGTTTCCATCCTTCACCAGGAGATTCGATTTGAACTTTGACTTCTTCATCTTTATACCATGCTGGAATTCTATGTCCCCACCACAACTGTCTACTGATGCACCAGTCTTGGATATCTGTCATCCAATTGGTGAAAATCTTTTTAAATCTTTGAGGAACAAATTCAGTTTGGGTATCTAATGCTTGTTTCGCTAAAACGTCCATCTTTACAAACCATTGTAAAGATAGTCTTGGTTCAACAACAACACCTGTTCTTTCACTAAAACCTAAATTATTTGTATAATCTTCAATTTTTTCAACAAGACCAAGCTTTTCTAAATCTTTGACTAAGCGTTCGCGACACTTAAATCTTTCCATCCCTTTATACTGAAAAGCCATGGCATTCATCAAACCATCTTCTTCCATGCATAATGGCATGTCCAAGTGATGTCTAGTACCTACTTCAAAGTCATTCACGTCATGTGCAGGTGTTACTTTAACAACACCACTACCAAAATCTATATCAACATAGTCATCTTTAATGACTGGAATGGATACTTTCGTTCCTGGAATAAAGACTTTTTTTCCAACAACTTTTGTATATCTCTTATCTTCAGGGTGAACCATTAAAGCTTGGTCAGCAAACATCGTTTCAGGACGTGTTGTAGCAATCATGAGTTCCCCACTACCATCAACAAATGGATACTTGAAATAATACAGTTTACCAGTTGTTTCGAAATGTTCAACTTCGATATTGGATAATGCAGTCTTTGCTTCAACATCCCAATTGATGATTCTAAACCCACGATAAATATAACCTTTTTCAAACAACTCAATAAAGACCTTAGTTACCGCTTTATTTAAAGCATCATCTAAAGTAAATCGTTCTTTAGAATAATCGAGCGAGTTTCCTAGCGCTGCCCATTGTTTTTTAATATGTGATGCATATTCATCTTTCCATGACCAAGCTTGTTCTAAAAATCTCTTTCGTCCCAAGTCATATCTTGAAACACCTTGAAATTTTAAGCGTTCATCAACTTTCGCTTGCGTTGCAATCCCTGCATGGTCCATGCCAGGTAAATATAAGGCATCGTAACCTTGCATTCTTTTTCTTCTGATAATGATATCTTGAAGTGTGTTATCCCAAGCATGCCCCAAATGGAGTTTACCTGTAACATTTGGAGGTGGAATCACAATACAATAAGGATCCTTACTTAAATCTCCAGATTTAAAATAACCCTTATCTAACCAAATCCGATAACGATTTTCCTCAACTTTTTTAAAATCATATTTAGGTTTTAATTTTGTCATGACTATCCTCCTTAAAATATTCATTTTTCGTTAATTCATACATTTGAATCTCTATTTTCGTTTGATCGAAATGATCACGCTTTTCTTGATGTGTTGGATGAAACCCAGTTTTTTCAATCACCCTTTGCGATTGGGGATTATTAAACGCATGTCCACAAACCACTTTATCTAACTCGATTTCTTCAAATGCATATCTTAACACCCTATCGACTGCCTCTGGCATTAATCCTTTTCCCCAATAAGTATCATCTAGGACATATCCTATTTCTTTTTGATTAGCTAATGCATTTTCGAAATTTCGGACATGCAAACCAATTGTACCGATGATTTCATCTTTTTCCTTTAATGTAATTGCCCAAACCTCATCTTCATTGATCAGCATACGCAATATACGTGCACTCTCTTCAATTGTCTCATGTGGCTTCCAGCCCGCATTTGGGCCAACATTCGGTTTTCTAGCATAGGTAAATAAAGGAATTAAATCCGAAAATTTTAGGGTTCTTAAAATTAAACGTTTCGTAACTAATGTTTTCATATTCACCTCAATAAAAAATAAAAGTCCTTAGAAATATCTAAGGACGAATCATCGCGGTACCACCTTAGTTCTAGAGAAAAATCTCTAGCCCTCAAAAATCCTTAACGCGGATGACGGAAAAGACTACTTTAAGTTCATCTTTCTGCTCCAAGGAGACCTTCATGAATGTCAATCAGATTTTTCACCAACCAATCTGTCTCTAGAAACTAATCATTCATTACTTATCCTCTTCATTGCTATGTTATGATTTTAGCACATATTGAAAAAAATGTAAACAATTTACATGAAAGACAATATTTAATAATCAAGCATTTCAATTTGATATTTTATTAGATGGATGACTAATGATTTTATTTTGAAACTAGAATTGGTCTAAAAGACATTGTTTGTGACATAGCATAATCAGTACCTGAATAACAAAATAAACCTGAGCCTGAACCAGTTGTCACATTTCCACCACGTATGAACCAATTATGTGAGTCACTAACCCAATATGAAAAATCTCCTTGCCATGCGTTATTTCCACTGTAACCACTGCTAGTCTCATAAAGAGCATCACCTTTGAAGAGCATACCTGAAGCGAAATCAAGTCCATATACATCACAGTATTTATCTCCAGCAGCTACACACGAAGTTCCCAATTGCGTGGGAACTACACTTTCATAAGTATAAGCAGCAACATACTCACTAGCTCCACCATTCATATCAAATACTCCGTAATGATTACCCGTTGTTGATTGACTTTGATTTGCCAACCAAGCGTTATTTATACCTCCACCAGCGTAATAGGTAGAATTAAAAGCAACTTCATTTTTGTTTCTTCCATATTTTGAGTGTGCTAGATATGTTACTGCACCCCACTCGCTATTTTTAGCCATATGGCTATCAACCTCAGATGTTAGCCAGCCATATCTCGATTCTTGGGTTTCCATCGCTCTAGTCGTTGAAAAAATATTGTTTAGACTAATTGAACGCCATGTTGATGACCCTCCAGCAGAGCGAACATAATCTACAGAGTTATATGATTCTTTACTAGGCTCAAATTTAGCTATCCAAAATCCCATTAATTCTGTTGTTCCAAAAGTAAATGCTGGATGACTTGTCCAAGTTCCATTTGAATCTGAAGCATTTCCAGTATTGACTAATGGGACATTTGCTGTTGTATCATCTGTTCCAACAATAAATTTTATTTCAATTTCTCCTAAACCATTCTGATGAAATCCTGATGTAATTCTATATACAAATCTTGGAACCCATACCCAATATGAATAATCTTTAGTAAGTGCATTAGCCCATTTTGATTCATCACTTTGACCATCGACACTTGTATCTAAATAACTATACCAAAGTGATTCATCCCAGGAAGGATTTTCTTCGAGTGTAACTGGATTGGTATATTTGGCAATTGTATTACCAAAACTATTATAGTAAATTGGATTCATACCAGTAAAAAGAACTGGAGCATTACCATCATTATCCCATTTTGCATAAATGACAATATCTTCGGCAGGCATTTGATTTATTGTTATAGATAACAAGATATCCTCATACCAACCATCAAAAATAAATCCATCTTTAGTCGGATAAAATGAATCAAAACTGGATTGATATTCTAATACTTCGGATGATAAATTATTACCACCATTTGTTTCAAAGGATAATGTGTATGTATTTATTTCCCACTTTGCATATAGTGTGAAATCATATGCTGGCATGATATCAAAAGAATAAGGGGTTAAAAGTTGTGGATCACTACACCATTCTATAAATGTATATCCTGTTTTTAATGTCTGTTCAGGCTCGATGAGCGTTGCTTGATATTGATAGATTATAGAATCAAGCTCAGATCCATCATTTGTATCAAAAGAAAGAGTAAAACTGCAAATAGAATATGTTGCATAAGCATATATAATGTAGTTGATTTCATCTACAACAAGATCCCATTTCACAAATGTATATCCTGCCCGGTATAAATCACTGCCGTCAGAAAGTTCAATATCATCTCCACTGATGTAATATTCTCTAGATAATTCGGTTTCATCATAATTGATATAGATCAATGTGATAACTCTTTCCCATTTTGCATATAACACCATATCTTCAGCTGGCATATTACCCCAAACATATGGGATAAGCAGATCAGAATCACTGCACCATTCAATAAAATTGTATCCCTGTTTTGTTGGGTTTTCAGGAATTTCGATTTCTTCTTGATAGTCATATGTGGCACTGTCAATTGCAGAACCACCATTCGTTTCAAAACTAACAGTATACTCGTTTATTGTGTAATTAGGCGCAAAATAATAAGCATTCAATGTTGGATTAAAAGATGTTGGAAGCCATTGTGTAAATGTGTAACCCAAACGATTAGATGTAAGCAAAGTTGATATTCTATATGTTGAAAGATTATTGGTGCCATCTGTGTATAAAATGGTATCATCAAAATCAATAAATACAAGTGTTATAGTCGGTATACTCCAAGTAGCAATCACTTCTAAATCACCAGTGATAACATTGGAATCTATAGACCAGGTAAGCATTAAACCATCTTTTTCAAATAGGGGTGGTATTGCTGCTTGACCATATGCTATCCATTGCGTTGTTTCTCCAGCTATATAAGTTCCTAAATTACCATCAAAAGTAACCAAAAAGGCTCCTGCTGGGCGAAGAACTAAAGCATAATCAAGCCAAGAAGCATCATTTAGATAAGCTCCAAAGCTATCTATTGGAACTTGGATTTGATTAATAGACGATCCTTGATCATATAGATCACCTAATAGCGTTGGAGGAACAACTGAACCCATATATAAATTTTTAATTGGACTTTGATCAAATGTCGAATTACCGATGGATTCAACACCTGCTCCCAAACTTACTTCTTCAAGATTTTGACATTGATAGAATGCTTGATCTCCAATACTTTTCATATTTTCTAAAATGATCACTTGTTCGATTTGACTACCCATGAAAGCTTGGTTAGCAATTGATGTAACTGCAAGACTCAAATATAAATTAGGAATGATCACAATGAGTTCAGATCCGCTATATCCTGTTACTTCATAAGTATTATCAGTTTTTAACACGTATTGAAGACCTAAAGATGCATCATCAATACTGATCCATTGTGCTGTCACGATAAGATCTGATGTTATATCATTGAAAGAAGCATCCCATCCATTAAAATAATAGTTTGTTCTTTCATAGATTGGTTCAATAGCGCTTCCACCTATATAGACATATTGGATTTCATCACCTGAAACGAGTGTTCCTCCATCTGTATTAAACTCAACTGTGTAAGGTACTATCGAAAAGATGATATCAGAAAAATCACTCCAACTACTAGCCCCCTGATAGTCATCAACTACATCATCAATAACCCAAATTTTTATATTTAGACTACAGTCTCTAAATGATTCATCACCAAGTTGTGGTGGTACTAAAGAAAATAATGTTACATTCTCTAATGCAGCACAATTAAAGAAATTCCAAGCACCAATCATAATGAGTGATTCTGGCATCACAATATCCGTAATTTGATTTGCTCCATTGATTGCTCCATCGAGTATACGTGTGACACCATCAGGTATCATAACAACACCAGTTAGTCCTGATGGAACACTATAAAGTATCATTCCACTCTTATCTAAGAGGATGCCATCAGTTGATTTAAAATTAGGATTACTAGGATTGACATTGATGCTTGTTAAACTATGCGTATCTGTAAAAACATAACTTCCAATATAGTAAACACCACTAGGAATATCAATTTCTGTCAAGCTACTACATCCAGAGAATGCATAGTTTGATATATATTCTAGACTATTTGGAAGATTGATTGATGCGAGATTAACTAAATTAGTAAACGCGTATCGCTCAAGTTTGATTAAGCCTTCAGGCAAGTAAATTTGTGTGATACTAGTATTATCAAAAAATGCTTGTCTACCAATGCTTGTTACAGGTTTATCTAAATAAAGATTATGAATACGAACGATACTTGAAGTACCCGTATAACCTGAGACTTCGTATGTATTATCGTCTTTTAAAGTGAATATAACACCGTCAGTTGAAACATCCGGGTTCCACTGGGCAACAACAGTTAAATTGGATGACACATTGATAAATGGAATATTCCAACCACTGAAACTGATACCTTCATTATCATAAATTGGTGCGATTGCATCTCGGTTAGCGATAATGATTTGTTTTTCGTGACCTGATATCAGTGCTCCACCATTGCCATCAAAAGTGACGGTATAGGCCAAAGTATCCCATACGACACTAAAATTATTGCTATTCCATAATGTATTCCATTGTGCTTTTGCAGCAGATGCTCCAGTATAGATAACTAAATTTTCATAACTACCCAAGAATGCATATTCACCAATGATATTCACTGAAGATGGAATATAAATTTCTTCTAATTGATCACATCCTTGAAATGCTCGATCTTCAATTTCTGTAATCTGTAGCGGTAACATCAAAGACGTTAGAAAATAGGATTCGTAAAAAGCATAGGTTCCAATAGTGACAAGTGTATCTAAAAAAATGGCTTCATTATCCCGATTAGATGGATAATATAGTAGTTTGGTTCCTAATTTATTGTATAAGACACCATCAAACGATTGGTAATATAAATTATTTGGTGACACAATAATACTTTCTAAATTGGTACATCGATAAAATACCATATCTCCAATATGTTCTACTGAAGAGGGAATGGAGATACTTCTAAGATTGCCGATTGATGAAAATGCGCCATCGCCAATTTCAACGAGACCTTCTGGAAGTTCAAAATTTGTCATTCGTGAACATCCTTGAAAAGCACCATCGTCGATGATCTCTAATGTCTCAGGGAATGTCACATCTCTTAAAAATCTACAGTCAACAAATGCCCTAGGTCCTATATAGGTCAACTGATTGGAAAAAACAATGGTTTCTAAGTAAGAGCAATCATGAAATGCTCCATTTTCAATACGTATGATGCTATCTGGCATAAACAAATATCTTAAAGCAGAATTGCTATCAAATGCATATGTTCCAATGCTAGTAACAGGTGCTCCTAAATAAGTATCTTGAATATAGACATTGCTTTCTGATCCAGTATAACTGGTTACTTCATAAGTTAAATCATCTTTAAGGGTGAAAGTGAAACCTTCTGCTGTAATTGGTGTTGTGCTCCATTGAGCTGTCACTAATAAATTTTGTGTTATATGATTAAATGTAACATTCCAATAGAGGTATAAAGAACCATTTTCATAAACAGGAGCTATAGCATGACCACCTGAACTGATTTGCTGGACTTCTTGACCACTAATTAATGTTCCACCATTTCCATCAAAAGTAACAGCATAGTACGTACCTGCTACTATGTTATTAGCATATGCACTCCAATTGGGTGCATTTTGATAAAGCGAAAGACTTTCAATTGGCACATAAATAATTAAAGTTGAAGATGTATTTAAAAAGACATTTGTTCCTAGAGTAGGTACACTTGTTGAATTGATAAAAACAGTATCTAAATTTGTGCAATTTGCAAATGCTGAATCACCAATTGCTTCAATGGTGCTTGGTAGTTCAACACGTTCTAGTGTTGCTAAACCTTCAAATGCATGTGCTTCAATGCCGATGATATCCGTGTATGGCATTTGATTTGAAATTGTTAAATCGATCGGATCTCCATAATAACCGGTAATTATTGCCCCATCGTCATCATAATTATAATCGAATAGGTCTTCTTCACATACATCAAAAATGGGCACGTCAATATGGGTTTGCATCACGTCAGTGACTATGATTACAAAACCTACATACATCCCTGGACTTTCTTCATAGAATGATAAATTAAAACCCTCTTCTGTTAATGTTATTTCATATGAGCTAATTAATTGAATGTCATCATCAAACAAGAGATCACTCATATCTTGATAGTAATCTTCATCTAATGTGAATGTGAGTATGTCTTGGTTAAACCATGACATATTAAGGCCATCTCCTAATAAAATATCAATGATAGTATTGAATTGAAATGTAGAAATCGTATCTTGATATTCATCATCCGAAATCACATATCTTGACCAGCAATTGATTGTATCATCAGTACAAGTTCTTGAAAAGGACATATAATCTTGATTTTCTTTAACAATATATCCTTCATAAGATTCATCAAATGCTGGATAACTTGAGTATAGATATATCTTATCTGTATCGATTTTATAATCCATAGCACTATAAATTTCGGTTGCCGAATCAATTGGATCCAGACTCCGGTACATTGAATAAGTAAGACTGAAATTATTTGATGCAAAGACTTGTTGAATATAAGTATCAATATCATCGATAGATAGCCATTTGGCAAATAATAATATATTTTCACTTGGCATGTTTTCAAAAGTATATTTTTGAGTTAATGTACTATCAGTGTACCAGCCTCTAAATATATGATCTAATAAAACTGGTATAGGTTCTGAAATAGGATCTCCGGGATTGACTTGAATCGGAGCAATCGCTGAACCACCATTAGAATTGAAGCTAATACCTTGTACTGCATATACCCATTTAGCATAAAGTGTAACCGATGTTAAATCAACAAGATTATCATAAGAAAATGGTGTTGTTAAAGTGGTATCAAGATACCATCCATCAAATTGATAATCCACCTTTTCTGGTGTTGGTAACACCATATTAGTTGGACTAAGTTCAAATTCAGCTTGATCAATGACATTACCCCCATTGGTCTCAAATGTGATAAGAATCGTTTCTTTGGTCGTGCATGATGATAGGATAAAGACTAAAAAAATAAACATAAACATCGTTTTTTTCATAATGACCCCTTTGAATGGATTTTATAAAAATAAAAAACACAATAAAACTTATTTTTTGCCATGACCAGTAGAAGATTAAACTATATCGAATGAAAAACGCAGCGTAGCATATTAGGATAATTTTACCACAATTCAAAGTAAAAAAACTTTTTTATAAAAAAAATAGATAAATAAATTATCTGAAATATCTTTTTTTTCATTTTATTCTTATATTTGTAGTTTCTATATATTAATTGGTATAAAAAAAGGAGATGCTAAAAAGTATCTCCTTTTCATCTATTCTAGGTTTGGAATCATTTGCTGAACTTGTCAGTTCACAGCCGAACGGTGTCATACTCAACATGATAAAAACAAACAAACTCAGTATTTTTGTGATTTAATCATTTCCTATTCATATTTTTATTTAACCATATAAGTGATGCCAATCGCTCCTGCTCCACAATGTGTCGCTATGACACATCCAGCTTTATTTTCTATGATTTCAATATCAGGTAATCTTTTTTTGATTTGTGCCATCATAGATAAGCACTGTCTATTGGCCAAACTATGCGTAACCATCACCGTATTTAAGGAAAGACTTGATGCTTTTTCAAAGAATTCATTCATCATAATCTTCATCGCATGCTTCATATTTCCAAAGGGATGTTTATAAAGCTCTAATTTACCTTCTTTAACTCTAATCATTGGTTTCATACCGATTATGGTTTGAATCATGCGAAAAGATTTTCCTAATCTTCCACCTTTGATAATGTAAGATCCAGTTCGTAGAACAAATTGGGATCTGACTTTAGGAACTAAATTTACAAGGGTCTTATGGATTGTTTTAATTGAAAAGCCTTGTTCTCTTAATTGAACTGCTTTATAAACTAAGATGCCAATACCTGAAGAAATATTTTCGGAATCAATCACATATATTCTTTTTGGATCAACTTCTTCTCTAGCAAGATTGACATTTTGTGAAGCATTCGAAAATTTAGAACCAATCCCAATATATAAAACATCATAATCTAATGATAAGTATCTCTCAAAAAAAGAAATGAAGTCTTCATGTGTTGCTGGAGATGTTTTAGGTAATTTTCTTTTTTCTTTAATGATATGATAAAGATCATCTGAGATGAGATTGATGCCATCCTGATAGATTTCGTATTCAAATCTAACATAGTGAGGTACAGAAAAAATATCATATGTATCCTTAAGGTCTTCACTTAAATCTGCTGTAGAATCAGTTAGGATCATAATTCTTCTCATCTTAGACCTCCTCGATCTTAGATTGAAAAAGATCAGATACAATCATGATGTTTTCTTTGGTCATATTAGAAACAGCATAAAAGATTTTTGGTTTACCTAAAATCTCTCTAATTTTTATTTCCTGTTTCTTTTGAAGTGTCTTATTGATTTTATCTTTTTTTGTAGCAACAAACATCAAATCCTTATGAAGTGATTTAATGAACTCATAAGTTTCTAAATCAGCTTTCGTAGGACCCACCTTAAAATCAATTAAAAGACAAACCATTTTTAAATTTGTTGCGTGTAACAAATAATTTTCAAGCATAATGACAAAATCATCTTGCATCGATTTTGAACGCTTAGCAAAACCATAACCAGGAGCATCTACCAAATAAAATGAATCATTGAGCAAATAAAAATTCAGGGCTAAAGTCTTCCCTGGTGTCTTTGAAATTCTTGCAAGATTTTTACGATTTGTTAAGCTGTTGATAAAAGAACTTTTACCAACATTAGATCTTCCTAATAACAAAATTTGTGGCTTTGCTTCAGGTTCATCCTTCAAATCAGTCAAGCCTTTAATATATTCCGCTGTTTTAATCAATCGTCTCATCCTTTACATGAAAAAAGTAGTCCGAAGACTACTCTTATTATAAACTATTTCAGTGCATATTGGAAGACATCATTCACATTTTCAACAGGGATGATTGTTAGCGCATCTCTGACTTCTTGTGGAATATCTTCGATATCTTTTTCATTATCTTTTGGAATTAAGATGGTGTTTAATCCACTTCTGTGTGCAGCAATTGATTTTTCTTTTAATCCACCAATTGGTAGTACATAACCACGAAGCGTGATTTCACCTGTCATTCCAAGACCCTTTTTCACATATTTCTGTGAAGCTGCAGAATAGATTGCTGTAGCAATCGTAATTCCTGCAGATGGACCATCCTTAGGGACAGCGCCTTCAGGAACATGAACATGGAAATCATTATCCATGAAAAGTTGAGGATCCAAGTTAAGCGATTGAGCTTTTGATTTCACAAAGCTTAAGGCAGTCATTGCACTTTCCTTCATGACGTCTCCTAATTTACCGGTTAGAACGAGTTTTCCACTACCTTTGTAGTAAGTAACCTCAACAGGTAGGGTATCTCCACCGAAAGCCGTATAGGCTAAGCCAGTCGCAACACCAATCTGTTCTTTCTCATCAGCAAGGTTATGCACAAATCTTGCTTTACCGATATATGACTCGATATTTTCTTCAGTAATTTCGATCTTACCTTTTTTCGTCATTAAAATTTCTTTAATACCTTTTCTAATTAAGGCACCAATAAACCGGTTGACCTCACGAACACCAGCTTCTCTTGTATAGTGCTGGATAATATAATATATCGATCCATCAGTAATCGAGAATTGTTTTTCATTAAGTCCATGATTCTTAAGTTGTTTTTTAATTAAATGACGACGTGCAATTTGGAATTTTTCTTGTTCAGTATAAGAAGATAGTTCAACAATTTCCATACGATCACGAAGCGGTGCAGGTACATTTTCTAAGTAATTAGCCGTCGTAATGAACAACACTTGTGATAAATCATAAGGTTCTTCTAAGTAATGATCAGAAAATCTTGCATTTTGCTCAGGATCTAAAACCTCAAGCATTGCAGATGCTGGATCACCCTTATAATCAGATGACATCTTATCGATTTCATCTAATAAGAAGACTGGATTTACCGTCTTAGCGTCCTTCATACCTTTAATGATTCGTCCAGGCATCGCGCCAATATAGGTTCTTCTATGTCCTCTAATCTCAGATTCGTCTTTGACACCACCCAAGGATTGTTTAACAAACTTTCTATTTAAAGCTTCAGCAATTGAAATGGCTAAAGAGGTCTTACCGACTCCGGGAGGACCTACAAGACATAAAATGGTTTGTGGGTTCTTTTTTGTCATAATCTTAACAGCAAGATACTCAATAATTCTTTCTTTCACTTTTTCTAAAGCATAATGATTTTCATCCAGTTTTTCTTTAACCTTCGTTAAATCATAATTATCTTTAGATGCTTTTTTCCAAGGTAGTGCAACAAGTAAATCAAGATAACTCTTAATAATTGTTGACTCAGCCATTGCAGCTGGTGTTGATTGGTATCTAGAAAGCTCTTGTAAAGCCTTTTCTTCAATGTCTTTAGGCATCTTAGCTTTAAGAATTTTAGTTCTTAATTCATCGATTTCTTCTTCTTTTCTAGCTTTATCGCCTAATTCATTTTGAATGGCTCTCATCTTTTCTCTTAAGTAATATTCTTTTTGATTTTCATCGATAGAGCGTTTGATTTCATCATTAATCTTTTGTTCAAGATTTACAATCATCTTTTGTTTATTAATATCTTCTAAAAGCATTCTTAAACGAACATTTAGATTGCTTTCTTCTAAATATCTATATTTGGTTTGTTCTGCAGATTTTAAATTAAAAGTCACTAAGTCACAAACTTTTTCTGAAGTTAATCCTTGTTGAATCTTTTCCAACACCTGATTATTAGGTTGTAAGATGGTTTGTGCGTGTGCTGCAATTTCAGTAACAATCATTTTCACTAAAGTGACTTCTTCATCAACATTACCTGATATCGTTTCCACTTCATCATATTCAACGACAAAATAAGGATCGGTAATAAAATATTCCTTGACCTTAATTCTTTTTAAAATGGATAATTTTACTTTATAAGCATCGTTAGGTAATTTAATCTTCATCTGAACCTTGACCAAAGTACCATAAGCTTCTATATCTTCAACGGTGGGTTCTTCAATCATTGGATTCTTTTGAATGAGTATAATTGCATAACCACCAAAATTTCTTTCAGCTTCTTCAACAGCCTTTAGAGAAACTTTTCTTCCTACTTCAATGCGAAAATCATTACTTGGGACAGGAACTGTTCCACGAACGATGATTGCTGGTAAATTCTTTTGTAATTCCATATTTTCACATCCTTTTTTATTTCATAACTATTATAGCACATTTTTAATAATTTGCAATCAATACACTCGAGTGCCAATTTAATCTTTAAGAAGAAGGGAACGATGTCCCCTTCATTAAAGTTTGACTGCAGAATCAACAACAAATTTATAAGCTTTATTGATGGCTACATCACCTGATAAAATGTTTTCAGGTAAATATTTTTTAATTTCCTCAGCAGGCATATTATAACGCTTAGCCAATTCTTCATATTTTTCTTCAAGCTCTTCTTTTGTTGCTACAAGACCTTCGGCTTTAGCAACAGCTTCTAAGACGAGTGTTGTTCTCACCCGTTTTTCAGAATCAACTTTTGCTTGTGCTTCAAATTGTTCAGGTGTGACACCAGACATTGATAGAAACATATCAAATTCAAGATTGTATTGTTTTGCTTGTTGTTCAACACTTTCTTTATAATGCTTAATTTCTTCTTCAACCATTTCAGCAGGAACATCTAATTTAGCATTATCTAAGACCTGATTGATCACTTGATCAGTAATCACATTTTCAGCTTCTGATTTTTTCTTCTTTTCTAGTTCATTTCTCGTATCAGAAGTTAATTCTTCAACAGTTGAAATACCTTCTTTAGCTAATGTAGCAACCCATTCATCATTAAGTTCACTTAATTTCTTTGCTTTAACTTCATGTAATAAGACTTTAAATGTAACAGGTTTACCAGCTAAGTCAGCTGATTGATATTTTTCAGGGAAGGTAACATTTAATTCCTTAGCTTCACCTGGAAGCATGCCAACCATTTGTTCTTCGAATCCTGGAATAAATTGATTAGAACCAATTTCTAATTGGTAATTCTCAGCTTTTCCACCATCAAAAGCAACTCCATCTAGGTAACCATCAAAATCAAAGATTGCTGTATCGCCTAACTCAACAGCACCTTCTTTAGGTTCTAATGAACCATTTTGAGCTAAAAGACTCTTAATTTCAGCATTCACTTCTGAATCAGTGACATCTGTCTTAATATCTTTTACTTCGATACCTTTGTATTGTCCTAAAACAACTTCAGGTTTCACAGGTGCATTAAATGAAACTTCAAATGGTTCACCTTTTTTAATCTTATCGAAGTCAACATCAATTTCAGGTTGACCAACGATTTCATAATCAGGATGACTTTGAGCTTCATGATATTTGTGATGAAGCACATGATTGAGTGCATCTTCATATAAAGATTCAACACCAAACTTGGTTTCATAAACATTTCTTGGTACATGACCTTTTCTAAACCCTTTTAATTCTACTTCTTTTTGAACACTTTCGAATGCATGATCCAAACCGTGTTCGAATTCATGTGATGTCACTTCAAATGTGTAACGCACACGATTAGTTGTTAATTTTTCTACTTTCACTGTTTACTCTCCTTTATTAAGTCAATATATTGTGGATAGACCTTTTTTATTATAACATAAATTCATTATAGATAAAGACATTTAGCAAAACATTGAACTTTTTGTAAAATTAAGTTAAAATGTATGTAATGAAATGAGGTGTCATCATGATTACAATTAAAGAAGTAAAGACAAAACTTGATAGTTGGAGATTTACAGAGTTTCCTAATAAACTTTATAAAGATGTTGAACCATTCGTTCCCGCGCTATCATTAGATGAAAGAAATGTCTTTAATCCAAAGAAAAATCCAATGTTTGAATACTGTGATGCTGTCCGCTATCTCGCTTATGACGGTAACAAAATTGTCGGTCGTATTGCAGGTCTAATCAACCACAAATGGAATGAAGCTTATAAAATCAAGAAAGCGCGTTTCACCAGAATTGATATGATTGATGATATTGAAGTAACTAAAGCCCTAATTGCTAAAATCATAGAGTGGGCACATAGTTATAACTGTGATACCTTAATCGGACCCATCGGTTTTACCGACTTGGACCGCATGGGCTTACTTGTTGAAGGTTTTGATCAACTCAATATGTTCATTACTATTTATACGCACGCATATTATAAAAAGCATTTGGAACAGTTAGGATTTATCAAAGATGTTGACTGGACTGAAAAGAAAATTACATGGCCAACTGAAGTATCAGATAAGATTAGACGTGGTGCTGAAATTGCTAGAAAACGATTTGGTTATCAATTAATTAAATGTAATAAAAAGAAAGATGTCTTTAAATACATTTATGATGCATTTGATATGTATAACGTCTCATTTAATGAACTCTATGGTTTCTACCCTCTATCTAGCAAGGTCATGGATTACTATATTGCTCAGATGATCGCCTTAATTGATCTTGAATATTTATGGTTTGTCTTAGATAAAGAAAATAAAGTTGTAGGTTTTACAATTATTATGCCAAGCCTAGCAAAAGCGAATAAACGAAATAATGGTAAATTATTACCCTTTGGTATCTTTAGACTCCTTAGAACACTGAAGAAACATGATGTCATCGATTTATATTTTATTGCAGTCGATCCTAAGCATCACGGACATGGAATCATTGCTCTTATGTTTGAAGATGGTATAAAAACTGGCATCAAACACGGCGTACGTTATGCTGAAACAGGACCAGAACTTGAACTCAATGTTAACATTCAAAATCAATGGAAAGATTTTGAATATGTTGAACATAAACGTAGACGTTGTTATACGAAACCTATTTAAGGGATCCATTTTGGATTCCTTTTTTTTACATGTTTATAGCATAAAGCATTTGATAATTGAAAATCAAAAAAATTTTTGAATAAAATTGAAAAATCTTCATATTAATGATGTTTTTTATCTAATCACATAATTATAGCTTCGTTTTATTATGGTAAAATAAATGTACAACTAGAAAGAAAGGAGCAACTAAAAAATGAAAAAGTTTCACTTAACAGAAAACTACGCAATTATCAATTTTGATGCAAATACTTGTGACTCGGAAATTAGAGTCATCTCATCGAAAAGTTTTGAATTAGTACTTGCTCAATTTATTAGAAAGATGAGAAAGAATCAAGATCCAATCATAACATCATTTAAGGGTATTCGCATACCTTTAATTTTAGATGCATATAAGCTACTTCTTATTTGGACATACGAAGAAGTTCAAAAAAGAAATCCTTATCTTGAAGTCCTTCTGACAAAAAGGGATGAGTTTTATCATTTCACAGAAACTTTTTATGACTATTGGCGTAAGATTGAAAGATTTGGCATTATGGCAAATGCCAAAGGATATGCTCAAAATGCGAGAAATGCAGACTTAATTCAAGTTACTGACCAATTTAATCAAAGAATCTTATATTTATATAGAACGATTGCTCAACATATTTTAGGACGAGAATTTTTAGTATATCGCCAGCTTCCAGCAGGCATCAATGCCAATATTATGATGATTAATCACCATTTCTCTGATAATCCTAATTATCTATCCTTACAAAATGTAGGATTTATTACCAATATGCTCACAAGACCTCCTTTTATCGTCTATACAGATTCAAATACGAGAAAAAGTAGATTTAAAGCAATTCATAAGAATCCAATTAAAGATCTATTTATCAATCGTCTTCATTATTTTACTTATCCAATTATGGTAGGTACTTTATTAGCATTTGTTTATATACATAGAGACTTTCTTCATCATGGCGTTGCATTAAGCAATCTATTTGAACCAGCATCCTATAATGAATATAAAAACCGGAAACCAGATCTTATTTATCTGTACGGAATAAGAGAAAATGAATACGATGGCACTTATTATTATGATCAAGATGAAAAGATATATACCGGTTTTGTTTCAAGAGATGATCAAAATGATTATTTTGGCTATATGAAAAAAATGCTTCTTACTCTACATAACGTCTATATGATTGATCATAATAAGTTACCTATTCATGGAGCCATGGTTAATTTAACATTAAAAAATAACACACAAAAAAATATTTGTATCATTGGAGATAGTGGTGCAGGTAAATCTGAAACACTTGAAGCACTGAGAAGACTTGGTAAGGACTATATCACAGATATGAAGGTTGTTTTTGATGATATGGGCGTCTTTTTCACAAAGGGTGAACAAGTTTATGCACATGGTACAGAAACAGGTGCATTCGTTAGATTAGATGATCTTGATAGTGGTTATGCTTATCAAGAAATTGATCGCGCAATCTTTATGAATCCTAATCAAGTCAATGGTCGTGTCATCTTACCTGTATCTTATTATGATTTCATTATCAAAAATCATCATGTTGATATGGTCTTTTATGCAAACAACTATGAAGAAAACAATCAAGGGATTAGATTCTTTGATAACATCGATGATGCACTGCCTATCTTTCAATCAGGTAAAAGATTTGCCAAAGGAACAACCGCTGAAATAGGATTAGTTGAAAGTTATTTTGCGAATCCATTTGGACCAGAACAACACCAAAAAGAAACACAAGTGATTCTTGAATCAGTTTTTAAGAGTTTATTTGCACGTCATGTTATTATGGGAGAAATATATACACAACTTGCTGTTGTCGGTAAACATATGAATGGACCAGCACTTGCAGCACAAAAATTACTAGAATACATTACAAAATAAAAGGATATTCCACTGCGTGGAACGTTAATTAAATAATATTAACGCTACTTTTTGACTTTTTGTTAAAAGATACTTATAATAGGTATAGCATTCATTGGAGGACTAAATGAAAAGATTAGAATCCTTTTTAAATAGTGGGGTATACATCTTTATCATTTTTTTGATCACGTTTATTTCGTGGTCTTTTTATCATGAAACACCTCCTTATGCTTTTAATCTTTATAACATGATTGGTTTACTTATTTTGGTTGTAATCAATACAGTTATCTTAGGACTGTTTAAGAATACGTTGTATTCAATTCCTATCGTTATCTCATTCTTAGTTCTCAGCAATCAATCTGATATCTCATTTGAATCATTCTCACAACTGGGATTTTTGGTTTTAGCTTTTTCTATTTTCTTAATCGGATTACTCATTCACTTTCTTAGATTTAAGCCTAAACTGATCATCGGTAAATTCTTTTTAGGAATTGCTTTAATTGCAGTTTCATATTTAATGCCGCTTATTTATATACCTAACAGAATGGAATCCGCACTTCTATCTTTAGCAGGAACCCTCTATCTCCTTGTATATGTATTTTATTCCAGTACACTCAAAGGAAATTTAAATTATTTATTTAAAATCTTGATGTTTTTAAATATATTACTCGTAGCTCAAGTATTCTTTTATGTGTATCAAGGATATTTAATGTATCCTGAACTCGATTTCTTCCACCGTATTTATCAAGGATGGGGAAGAACCTTTGGTTGGGCAAATGTTAACTCGATATGTTTCTATATTGCATTAACATTTCCTAGTTATCTCTATTTTATCTTTAAAAAACCTAAAACTTATTTATTATGGTTTCTCACAATTCTACCTGTCGTTGCAATCCTTCTTACACAATCAAGAGGTGGTATGTTAGGATTCTTAATTGCTTTTCTTGGTATCATCACCTTCTTTATATTAAAAGGAAACAAGAAACATTTTTTCCATGGTCTTATTTTCTTATCAGTTTCAGCAATCGTCTTTTATCTGGGAAGAAATGCACTATATTTATGGTGGGAATTCTTTCTTGATTCGCTTGGTAATGACTTAAATGACTTTTCTTCTGGTCGCCTAGTTATTTATCAAAACGGATGGGAGATTTTTAAGAACAATCCATTATTTGGTGGAGGTTGGTTAGCTATACGGAGTTTTACATCAGAATTATTTATGTTCCATGATACATTTATTCAAGCGCTTGCTACAATGGGACTCTTTGGTTTAGTTGCTTTATTCGTTCATTATTACCAATTGGGTAAATATATGTTTAAAGATATGAAATTAGAAAAAGGCTTATTCTTAATTGGATATATTGCAACACAAATTCATGGGTTAGTCGAAAATGTTCAATATGCAGTTCCTTATAGTATTATACTTGTCTTAATCCTAGCAACATTTGAAACTGCTGAAAAACAGACTTCCTTTGAATTAATTAATAACAGGTATCATCTCATAGAAAACTAAAAAAAAGAACCGTAGATTCGATAGAATCTTACGGTTTTAATTTTAACTATTATAATATTTTTTATATTCAGCGGGATGAGGTATTTGACTCATCTCTTTTACTTCTAATCGTTTATTTTTTATCCACGTTTTAATTAAAGCTTTTGGAAACACACCACCCTTGGTTAAATAATCATGATCTTTTTCCAAAGCATCTATCGCTTCAGGAAGCGATATAGGAACAGATTCAATCTTGGATTGTTCTTCATCAGTAAGATGATATAAATTAAAATCAAAAGGTCCCCAATGATGATCTTTAGGATCGATCTTATTTTCAATGCCGTCAATACCAGCCATCAGGATGGCTGAATAAGCTAAATAAGGATTACTTGTCGCATCTGGATTTCTGAGCTCAAAACGTTTTGACTTGGGTGATTTCGCATAAGAAGGGATTCTAATGATTGCTGATCGATTAGAGGTCGCATAACCAATCGTTACAGGTGCTTCAAATCCAGGGATCAATCTTTTATATGAATTGGTTGATGGATTCGTAAGTGCACAAAGGGAAGCGATATGTTTCAAGATTCCTCCCATAAAATAATGTGCTATCTGACTTAGTTGTGCATATCCTTTTTCATCATAAAACAAAGGTTGTCCATCTTTAACTAATAACATATGGACATGCATCCCATTACCCGCTTCACCTAAAATAGGTTTAGGCATAAAGGTCGCAGTTTTTCCGGCTCTTTTAGCAGTATTTTTAATAATGTATTTTGCAATCATCGTTCGGTCAGCCATTTTTCTCATTGAACCTAATTTTACTTCAATTTCTAATTGACCTGAATTTCCTACTTCATGATGATGATACTTAACAGGTACTCCCCAATTTTCTAATAATAAACACATTTCATTTCTTAAATCATAAGTAGAGTCATAGGGTAGGTCAATATGATATGAACTCTTTAGTTTATTGGTTTCTGATTCTGTCGAAATAATCTCAAATGAAATTTGTTTTGAATCAACTTGATAACTAACTTGATCAAACACGTGAAACTCAAACTCAGGACCAATAATCATTTCATCTGCAATCTTTTGATTAATCATATATATTTCAGCACTGCATGCAATGTTTCTTGGATATTGATCAAATGGAATATTTTCTTTTCCAATAACAAAGACATCACCTAACATATTAATCGTTTTTACTTTTGTAAAGGGATCAAGTGTCATAGTTTCTAGATCTGGAATAAAAATCATATCGCTTTTTTCTACTAAAGCAAATCCATAATTTGAAGCATCAAAACCGACACCATAAGTCATGACATTTTCACTAAAACTTGAAGCCGGTATTGTTAAATGTCTCCATTGTCCTTCAATATCGACCATTTTAAAATCAATCATTTGTATTTCATTTGAAACAATGTATTCTTTTATTTCTTTAAATGTTTGTAACATAGTATCCTCCAACTATAAAATAGTTACCCAATGATTTGGATCTTTGATATCTCCAAATTGAATTCCTGTTAATAAATCATATAATTTTTTAATATTTGGACCTATACTTTCATGATTTGGAAAAGTATATTTAACACCATGATTTGTAATTGATCCAATCGGTGTCACCACTGCAGCTGTGCCACAAGCACCAGCTTCATCCAAAACATCAAGTTGATCAATAAAAATATCTCCTTCTATAACCTCTAAATTAAGCATATTTTTAGCTAACCATCTTAAAGAACGATTGGTAATACTATTTAAAATCGAAGGTGATTTTGGTGTAATGTATTTACCTTCTTTAGTAATTGCGATAAAATTTGCTGCCCCGACTTCTTCTATTTTTGTATGTGTGCTTGGATCTAAGAAAATACAATCAGCAAATCCGTTTTCTCTTGCTTTAATTTGAGGATATAAAGATGCTGCATAGTTTCCCCCAACTTTGATGTCTCCTGTTCCGTGTGGAGCAGCTCTATCATAGTCTGAAACAACCATATCAACAGGCTTAGCTGGTCCACTAAAATATGAGCCAACAGGTGAAACAACAACACTAAAAATATACTCTGGAGCGGGTCTAAGACCTAGATTATTTCCAACACCAATCATAAAAGGTCTAATGTAGAGTGTTTCCATGTTGCCATAAGGTGGAACAAATATTTCATTTGCCTTAACAACTTTCTTTACAGAATCAATGAAAACGTTAATCGGAATTGTTGGCATAATTAAACGTTCACAAGATGTTTGGAAACGTTTGGCATTGTCTTCAACTCTAAATAACTGAATCTTGCCATCTTTTCTCCGATAAGCTTTTAATCCTTCAAAACATTCCTGTCCATAATGCAATGAAGTCGATAACGATGAAATCGTTATGTGATCATCTTCTCTTAAAGTCCCATTATCCCATGCGCCATCCTTGTAATATGAGATGTAGTTAAATGAAGCCTTCACATAAGTAAAACCTTTTGGTTTTGTGTTCATTTCGTCTTTTTCTCCTCTTTTATGTTATTTTTTAATCGGGAACATCCGCCTCTTTATTTTTGCACGGATTTATCCTTAATATTTTCTTAAAGAAAAGTAACGTTTCTTGTGTATCGTATATAAACATAAAAATGAGTGTAATCAATCCACCATAAACAATTGCTGGTAGCACTAACCATATAACTGGCCAAAATAATTTAACACCTGTAAAAGGGTTAATACGCATAAAATAAGGCACAAAAATACCGATGATTAAACCTAATCCAGTGAGATCACCTCTCACGCCAAAGATGAATGAAGGATTTCGTTTATCAGGATTATATAAATCTTCTTTTGGTACCCAATGGAGTGCTGTCATTATTAACTCATTAATATAAATAATCACTAGAACCAAGATTAAGATGAGTGGTGCACGATATGCACGACGAATGGATAATTCATGCATTTTAAATCGCATCATTAAAAATGGAATTAAAAATAATAAAATATGTGCTGAATAAAACCTAAGAATCTCTAAATTGAATGCACTTCTAAAACCAATGATTTCTCCATTAAAATATTCACTCATTGCATCTACAGGAAAGATTATGGTTAAAATCCCACTTGCCATCCCAACCATAATCATATAATCTTTTAAGGTTTTATTTTTTGTAAAGTATAAAAATGGAAACAACAATGTGCTGACAGCACAAATGTTTTCAAATGATACTTTTGTAAAAATGGCTTCTACAGTTGTATACGGCCATATAAATATTTTCATAAAATGAAGCGTGAAAGCAAGCATAATCAAACCAAAAATAAACCAGTGTCTGAACTTCTGGTTTTTGTTTTTTAAAAATGCTACTGCCAGTACAGTAATTAAAATCGCGATTCCCATATACATAAAGTAGTAGATGTTACCCATTTTAACCATTGGAATGTCTGGCATAAGCAAGCTCCTCATTAATCATCTTTGATGAATTTATTATAACATAGTTTTTTTGTCTATACTACTCATAAGAAGATAACTTATTTAGATATATATATTTTTATCATAAAAAAGCATATCAGGTGGAGTCAGTTCGTTGAAAACGGACAGTTATTAAAAAAGAATAGATAGAGCTTGTTTCCGATAATCAATCGGTGCGAGCTCTTTTATTTTTTCTTGTAATCTTTCTTCATTTTAATACTTTATATATTGATCTACAATAGAAATCATCTCAAATTCAGATAATTTATCATACAGATAAATACTTTCGGTTTTAAGTGCACTAAACCATGATTCAATCGGTGCGTTATCTACACAGCTGCCTCTAAACGAGACACTATGTCGTACATCATGCTCTTTAAGTAGTTTTGCATAAGGTGGGGATGTAAATTGGCTCCCTTGATCAGAATGTAGAATGAGATTTTCACGATGTGCCAGAGGAACACGTTTCACCGCCTTCTTGACTGTTTCAAGTACCAGTGGGTTATTGTTAAACCTAGATATTGTATAGCTGATGATGCTTTTATCATAAAGATCTTTGATCGCGCATAAGTAGATGATTCTGCCTATGGTAAATAGATAACTTACATCAATACTCCATTTTTGATTTGGCTTTTTTGTGGTAAAATCTCTTTTGAGGAGATTGGGTATCTGATGGTGTGGCTTTGTTCCCCAATGATACCTTTTCTTCCTGATGATGGACTGAATACCATTCAGTCTCATGTAACGATACACGGTTGCCTTAGTGAGGATTAAACCGTGTATTTTCTTTAGGTTCATCTTAATGCGCGTTATACCTTGCCTCTTATCTTCTAAATACTGTGCTAAGATTAATTGATTGCGTGATTCATCAAATGCTTTGTAGGATGGCTTACCTAAGGTTATCCAATCATAATAACCGCTTCGTGAACACCTTAATATGAAACATAGTCTTTGGATAGCGTATCGATCTTTCAGTTCTTGAATGACTTGGTATTTTTCTTTTGCCGTCTTAAGTAAGCCGTTGTTTTTTTTATGTCTTCTAACATTTGGACATGCTCAATTAACTGCTTTTTTGTCATATCCTCCAATTGCTTTGGCTTTTTAGGTCTACCTATATTTGGATTTTCTTTTTTGGTTGCTTTTCCTCTTCTATCAACTGTAGTGCCATATAACCGATATTGCTTGACCCATAGACTCACAACACTACTACTGACACCTAAATCCTTTCCTAAATTAATCAGTCCTTTGGTTTGTCCTGAAAGGTACATCTCGACAATTTCGTTTTTCTCTTCAATTGTATATTGACGATGTTTCACTGTTTTGCGCTCCATTTGAAAACCTCCCTTCTTAATACTGTTATACAACAAAAATAGAGTTTATGAAATCATAAGCTCTACTCTTTTTTATTTTATGTCCGTTTTAATCAAATACTTTCATTGATATGCTTCATTGAATTTATTATTTTTCTTGCATTTAAATCAAAGATTTGATTTAAGTAAATTTCGTCATGATGTTTTTTAAGTTCATCATAAGCATCTTTCATATTGGGAGGTCTTGTATCCATATTATGCGTATCAGTTGATATAAAATCTATCAGTTGATTTTTAAGTAAATATTGAACGATACTTTTTTTAACATTTTTATGATCGAAACCTAAAACTGATAACGTATTGACTTGTAAAAGTGTACCTGTTTTTTTGATATTAATGAAATCTTCTGGGCCTAGATAAGCATATCTTTCTACATGTGCAATGATAGGAATAAATCCCATTCTTGTTAAATCATAAACGATTTCTTCAATTGGAGTCTCTCTATAGGGAGAAAACTCGACTAAGATATAATTTGAACTACCCATGGCAACTGATTTAAAATCAGTTTTAATATGTGACCTATAAAAAGTTTCAGCACCTAAATACAAATCAATTTTCAAACGAAGTTTTTTAACTTCTTCTTTTAGGTTTTCAAAAATTTCAAGATTATAACTTGGTTCATATTTTGAAACTGTAGATTGAATGTGAGGGGTGAGGATAATCGCATCCACACCATCAGCAATTTCTTTTTTAATCATTTCAATTGATTGTTCCATTGATTTTGCACCATCATCAACTCCAGGCAAGATATGTGCGTGAATATCAATCATTTATCTATTCATACTTATAACTATAATCATAACCATAGCCATAAGCTCCATTTTTCAGACTTACTTGTGTCAAGACAATACCTAAAATATTAACATGATTACTCTTCAAAGTATTTATAGCTTCTTTTACCAAGGCTTTTTTTGCTGTGTTTTGACCAACAATGAAGATGACACCATCAGTAATTCTAGAAACATATAACGCATCAGATACTGCGATGACAGGCGGTGTATCTAAAAGAATGTAATCATAAGATTCTCTTAACTTGTTAAGTAAATCCTTCAGTTTTTGAGATTCCAAGATATTAACAATGGCTGTTGTTTTTTCTCCTGTAACAATATAATCAATGCCAAATTCATCGGAATGTCTAATTAATTTCTCGTAATCAATCTTATCAGATAAATAATCAGTTAATCCATCTCTATTGGTTGAATTAAACACTCTATTAAGTTTAGGTTTTCTTAAGTCAAGATCCATTAAAATAATCTTTTTTCCTTTATTACCTAGTAAATAGGCCATATTAGAAACAAATGTTGATTTACCTTCACTCGCCAAAGTGGAGGTAAATTGAATCACTTTATGTTTTCCATCAATATTTGCGTAATCTAAATTAATCAAAACTTTTTGAAATGATTCAGCAGTATAAGATAAAGGTTGTTCTTTGGTGACTAAATAGTCATACTTTTCAGTTCTTTCGCCATTAAATATATTTTTCTTCGCCATTTACTTAACCTCCTTAACAAGAAATTCAGGGATGACGCCTAAGACTTGAATGTCAAAAGCAGCTTCAAGCTGTTCTTTGGTTTTAAACGTGTTATTAAACAATTCTTTAAGGAATGCAAAACCCACACCAACGATACCACCTAAAATGAACCCTACAATTACATATAATAGTTTATTTGGTGATTCATAAACACCTAAGTTAGCGGTGCTTGTTCTAGTGATTTTATCTTTAAGTGAAGAAAAAGAGTCGTTGTTATCTACAATGTTAATTGCAGAGTTTATAACTGAATTAACAACATCTTTTGAGATAGTATTATCTGGATTGGTATAACTAATATTGATAAAGTAACTAGTTGTACTAGAAGTCACTGTTAAACCATTTCTTAATTGCTCAGGAGTTGTATCAATTGATAAATCAGAAATAACAGCCTCTAATACGATGTCTTTTTTCATCAGTTCAGCAATGGTAGATAATAACTTTTGAGCAGTTGTATAATCATAAGATCCATCGACAGTTACATCATTTTGGACTTGAACCATGACATCAGCATTTGATTTATACTGTGGATTTGCTACTGCATATGCATAAAAAGTAGCAAGTCCGGCAATAACAATCGTGAAAATCAAAATGATTAATATATGACTTCTTAAAATTTTGTAAATATCTAATAGACTAATTTCATTAGTTCCATCAATTTGTTCATTGTTCATAAAATTCCTCCATGCTAATTATTAAATTAATTATATCACAAGTGATATCGTTTCGTAAGTGATTAGAAGTGATTTTATTTATTTGTTTTTAAACAAATCAACAACTTCATCAATATCTTTTTTAACTTGATCCAATGAATCCATCCAAAACTCTTTTTTAGTCACATCAATATTCATGGATTTAGCAACTTCTTCAACGCTTGTTTTAGTAGTCAATGAAAGTAGTTCATCGTACTTTTCAAGGAATGCTTCAGGATCTTTTAAGTATTGTGCATAAAGCCCCTTACCAAAGAGTAAACCGAAAGCGTAAGGGAAGTTATAAAAATTCAATCCAGCATTATAATAATGCCCTTTGTTAAGCCACATATAAGGGTGCAAAAATTCATGATCAAGGCCATTTAAATAAACTTCTTTTTGAGCTGTAAGTATCATAGATTTCATTTGTTGTTTAGAAACTGGACCAGTTGAATTTTCAAAAAGAGTTGTTTCAAAAATAAATCTAGATAAAATATCAATAATGACTTGCGTGTCTCCTTGAAGTGAATTTTCTAAAACAGATAATCTTTCTTTAGGGTTTGTAATTGATGATAATAAATGATTATTCACAATTGTTTCACAGAAGATAGATGCAGTTTCAGCCAAAGGCATTGGATAGGACCAATGTAATGGTTTATTATTAGAAATAATATCACCATGATATCCATGTCCTAACTCATGTGAAAGTGTTAAAACATCAGATAATGAACCAGTGAAGTTTGATAAAATTCTCGATTGCTTAAGTTGTGGTTGATTTGAACAAAAAGCACCACCTCTTTTTCCTTTCTTAGGAAACGCATCAATCCAATTGTTTTCGAATGCTTTTGATGCAAAATCTCCAAGCTTTTTAGAATATGAATAAAAACCATCCTTAACAATTTTTTGAGCTTCTTCATATGTGTATGTTTTTTCTAATTTTCCTACAGGAGCGAACATATCATAAAATGGTAAGTTTCCTTCGTGTCCTAAATAAGCAGATTTAGCTTTTAAGTATCTTTCAAAATGAGGACGATAGTCCATCATTGCTGAAATCATTGCATCCAATGTTTCTTTTGTTATTTTAGATGAATCAAGGGTCTTAGATAACGCAGAATCATAGCCACGTAATTCATTCATAAGCACAACTTCACGTTTAATATTAGATAAGGCAAGTGCAACTTGATCATCAATTGCCTCATAAGCCTTTAATTCGGCCTCATAGGCTTCTTTTCTTATGGATGCGTTATTATCATAGGCGAGATTTCTAGCCTCTGCTAAAGTGATTTCTTTATCTCTAAAGAAGACTGGTAAATTTGCTGTTGTGATGCCTTGTAGTCTACTCCATGAACCTGAAGCGAGTTCTCTCATTTTTGAATATAAAACTTCTTCTTTTTCTGATAAAAGATGTTTCGCATCATCTTGTTCTCTTTCTAAGAGATAAAGATAGGTTTTGATAGTTTTTGATTTTTTTGCAAGTGCATCTAGATCAAGTGTTGCCAAATATCTTGTAAACATGACATCTTCAACAGTTGATTTTCTGAAGATATTTTGAAGCATTGAAAGATATACTGGGGCATCTTGATTGCCGACATCTGTTGCCATCGTAAGAATTGCAAAACTCTGTAGTGTTCTTGCTAATACATTTAATTTTTCCTGAAATGAAATATAACCTTCTACATGTTCAATATCTGAATGGTTTTTTGAAGTAATAAAAGTCTTATAATCATCAACTAAATTACTTAGCTTTGACATATCACTTTTATATTTATCATCAAACCCTAAATACAAATCATCTAAATTCCAATTGCTCATTTCTAATTCCTCCTAAGTATTCTAAAATTATTATAACACATCAAAAAAAGAACACCTATAAATAGGTGTAACTTTTATCAAATGATTGGTAAATATTTTTTTAGTTCCCATTCAGAAATGGATGTTCTATAATCATCCCACTCGATCTGTTTAGCTTCTAAAAGTTTATTAAATAATACTTCTCCAATAGCTTCTTTCATTAAAGATGAATTAGAAAAATAATTCATCGCTTCTTGAAGACTTTCAGGAAGATTTTTAATGCCTAGACGTTTTCTTTCAGTATCTGACATTTTAAATAGGTTTTTCTTAACAGGTGATAGACCATCTAATTCATTTCTTATGCCATCAAGACCAGATGCAAGTAACCCACTCATAGCAAGATAAGGGTTCGCAGATGGATCAACTGAACGTACTTCAATACGTGTGGAACGTCCACGCGCTGCAGGAATACGGATCATCGTTGATCTATTCGCATCACTCCATGAAATGAAGCAAGGAGCTTCATAATGAGGAACTAAACGTTTATAAGAATTCACTGTAGGATTCGTGACTAAACAAAATTCTTGAGCATGTTTCATCACACCTGCAATAAATCTTAATGCAGTTTGTGATAATTGATTTTCTGTGTTTGGATCATAGAAGACATTATTTCCTGCTTCATCAGTAAATGAAATATTGGTATGCATACCAGAGCCGTTGATACCAATAATGGGTTTTGGCATAAAGGTTGCATGATATCCATGACGTCTAGCGATATTTTTGACAAGTATCTTAAAGGTTTGAATATTATCGCAAGCCTCAAGGGCATTATCAAATAAGAAATTAATTTCATGTTGTCCAAAAGCAACTTCATGATGAGAAACTTCCATTTCAAAACCCATTTTTTGGAGTTCTAAGACAATATCGCGTCTCACATCTTCTGATCCATCAACTGGAGCTAAATCGAAATATCCTCCTAGATCAGAAAATTCCAGCGTAGGTTTCCCTTTTTCATCTAATTTAAATAGGAAAAATTCAGGTTCAACACCGACGTTAAACTTAGCAAAACCTAGTTTTCTGCTTTCAATTAAATTTCTTTTTAATATAAATCTGGGATCTCCTTCAAAAGGAACATGTTGTGTCGTGTAAACATCACAAATTAGTCTTGCAACTTTTCCAGCGGGAGTTGATTCCCACTCCAAGATGAGCCAAGTATTTAAATCAGGATATAAATACATATCAGCTTCATCAATACGAACGAATCCTTGAATTGAGGAACCATCAAACATGACCTCGTTTGCTAATGCTTTTTCAAGATTTGTAGCTGGAATTTCAACATTTTTAACTGTACCAAGCATGTCTGTAAATTGAAGTCTAATATACTTAACATTGTTTTCTTTTGCAATTTTTAAAATATCAGTTCTACTGTAATTTTTCATAGATATTCTCCTTTAATGATGAAATTTTACATTTAAGTATAAAAAAAGTCAATAGTTATGGGAAACTATTGACAAAATTTACATTAAAAGTTTAATTTAAGTCATCTTTTGGTTTGATTAAGTTCTTTGCATAATCATCTTTATTGATCTGTTTGTTTCTTGCAATTGCCATTGCACCTTTAGGAACATCATGCGTAACTGTTGATCCAGCAGCTAAGAAAACATTATCTTCAATTTTGATTGGAGCAATTAAATTAACGTTACATCCAACAAAGACATCATCACCAATTACTGTTTGATGCTTTTTAACACCATCGTAATTCACAGTAACAGATCCACAACCAAAGTTAACATTTTTACCGATGGTTGCATCACCTAAATAGATTAAATGAGCAGCTTTAGTTCCTTCTCCTGTGGTTGACTTCTTAACTTCAACAAAGTTACCAATACGGTTATTTTTTCCAATCACAGCATGATTTCTTAAATGAGCAAATGGTCCAACGGTTGTATTCTCACCAACTTCAGAGTTTAAGACAATACTATGTCTAATTTCAGCCTTTTCATGAATAATTGAATCAACTACTTCACTATTAGGTCCAACAGTAGCACCTTTTTTAATAACTGAGTTACCCATAATGGTTGTATTAGGATAAATCCATACTGCTTCTTCAATGACAACATTATGACCAATCGTGACTGTTTCAGGATTGACAATAGAAACACCACTTAACATATGACCTTTATTAATTGAATCTCGTAAATACTTTTCAGCAGTAGCAATTCCATAAAGGTCATTAATACCCATTGTAACCATTGGGTTACGCACCATAAAAGTATTTACTTTATGGTCTTGATGCATGAGACTAACGATATCTGTTAAGTAATATTCACCTTTACGATCATTTTTCTGAATTTTCTTTGCGTATTCAAATAATAATTGATTATTAGCGATATATACACTTGAATTGACTTCTTTAATTAGTTTTTGAGATTCATTACAATCATTTTCTTCGATAATACCTGTAACAATATCATATTCGTTACGGACGATGCGTCCGTATCCTTTAGGATATTCCATCGTCATTGTTACAACAGTTAAATCATTCCCCATTTCTTCATGAGCTCTCATGAGCTTATCCATCAAAGGATATTCCATAAGTGGCATATCACCAGGAAGAATGAAGGTCGTTCCTTTTTTATCTGCAAGTTTTGAAGCTGCAGAAAGTACTGCATGACCTGTACCTAGTTGTTCACTTTGAACAGCATAAGACACACGGTCTCCTAAAATTTCTTCGATCACATCTTTTTTATGACCGACAACAACGCAAATTTCATCAATTGAACTTCTTTCAATATTTTCGATGATGTAGGAGATCATTGGTTTTTTTAGTATGGGGAACGCACACTTAGGCATTTCAGTACGCATACGTGTTCCTTTACCAGCAGCAAGTATTAAAGCATATTTTTTCATAAAAGCTCACCTTCCTTTTGGATGAATGAAACGAGTTCATCAGTTAAACTATAAACTAATCTTTCGTCCTTTGAACTTATTGTAACACGAATTAAGTTTTCAGTACCACTAGGTCTAACTAAGAGTAATGAATTTTCGCCTAATTTTTCCTGAATTGAATTTATTTTATTATGAACTGATTCCAATTTCAATACTGCTTTGTTGATATTCTTAATATTAGTTAGTTTAAATGGATAAAGTTCAACATCTTTAACGAGATCTTCAAGTGAAAGATTGAGTTCTTCTAAGATCTTAAGTAGATAAATAGCAACCAACAATCCATCTCCAGAATGGAGGAGATGTGTCAGGATCACATGACCTGATGATTCACCACCAATCGTGTAATCATGGGTATAGAGTTCATGAAAAACATATTTATCACCAACATCAGTTAAAACATAATCTATATGTTGATCTTTAAGTGCTTTTAATATACCAGGATTACTCATTTTAGTTAAGACAACTGTATTTTTATTTAATAAATTCTTCTTCTTTAAATAAGTAGCAATCATATAAATGATAAAATCACCGTCATAAATAATTCCCTGATGGTCTACCATCATAATCCTGTCTCCATCACCATCAAAACTAAAACCGATATCAAGCTTTTTAGATTTCACGAGCTTAATAATCGCGTTCATATGTGTTGAACCACACTCAAGATTGATATTATATCCATCAGGCTGATTTGATATTTGTATTGCATTCGGTGAAATCTGGTTAAAGATTTCTCTTGAAATCAAATAGTTCGCACCATTTGCACTATCGAATCCAATTTTATATTTTGTGGGTTTTAAATTCATTTTTTCATAAATGGTTAAATAGGACTTTCTGATATCATCTGAAAGTGTGAGTTGTCCAAATGTTTGAAATGATAATTTTCCAGAATCAATAAATGATTCAATTTTCAATTCATCTTCATCATTTGATTTATAGCCTTGCTTAAAAACTTTGATTCCATTATCTTGAAATGGATTATGAGATGCAGTAATCATGACACCAATCATTGAATAAAGTTTAGAATAATGAGCAATCATTGGTGTTGAAACAACACCAGCTAATAAAACATCAACGCCCATTGATAAGATACCATTAGCAATACTATAGGCTAACATGGGTGAAGATGCTCTTGTGTCCATACCAATAACAACTGTTTTTGGTAGGTATGCATGAACTAAACCTTGTCCAACTTTAAAGGCTAATTCACTATTTAATTTTTCGAAGGCAATACCACGGATGCCATCAGTTCCAAAATATTTCCCCATATAGTCTCCTACTCTACTGTAACGCTTTTCGCGAGATTTCTTGGTTTATCTATGTCATAACTGCGGTCTAAAGCAGCATAATAAGCAATCAGTTGTGTTGGTACGACCATTACGAGGGGGGCTAGTAATGGATGTACATCTTTTAATACAACCTCATCACCTTCGCGTTTACATGATTCCATGACAATCCTAAAGGTGTGGGCGCCACGAGATTCAACTTCTTTTAAGTTACTTCTAGTATTTCCATTAATCTTAGGATCTGAGATTAAAGCAATCACAGGTGTTCCATCTTCGATTAAAGCAATGGTTCCGTGCTTGAGTTCACCGGCAGCAAAACCTTCTGTTTGTATATAAGAGATTTCTTTAAGCTTAAGAGCAGCTTCTTGACCTACACAGTAATCAAGACCTCTACCGATAAAGAAACAGTTTCTACGAGTCAAGTAATGACGTACAAGGTCAAGTATTTGTTCTGTTTCTAAGAATTGTTCAATTGAAATGGCTGCTTGAGATAGTTCTTTCTTTAAATCAAAAGATTTAGCTGAAAGTTCATAAGCAAGAATAGCAAAGACTGTGACTTGAGCAACATATGCTTTAGTTGAGGCAACTGCTATTTCTGGACCTGCATAGATTTCCATGAAATAAGTAGCTTCTCTTGCTAGGGTTGAAGTAGCAACATTAGTTATTGTAAGAGATTTATATTTTCTTTCATTAATTGATACTAAACATGCACGCAAATCAGCGGTTTCACCGCTTTGCGTGACGAGTATAAATAATGGATTTTTCGAAATTAAAGGATTTTGATAAGCAAATTCTGAAGCGATATGAACTTCAACAGGAATTGAAGTGAGTCTCTCCAACATTTGTTTACCCACAAGACCAGCATGCATAGACGTGCCAGCAGCAAGTATATAGATTCTATCTGCTAATTTAACTGCAGATAGAATTTCAGGTTTAATTAAGGTTTGTTCTTTATCATAGTAATTAGTGACAATACGACGGATGACTGAAGGTTGTTCATGAATTTCTTTCATCATGTAATGAGGATAATCACCTTTGGTTGTATCAGCATCATCAAGTTCTATAGGTTTGAATTGAGCATCTAAAGGCATATGATCAAGATTAAAGATCTTTACATCTTCTTTTCTAGCAACAACGAATGTTTTATCTTCTAAAGCATGATAGGTATCAGCATAGCCTACTAGAGCCATCAGATCAGATGCAATAGTAATACCTGATTCACTATAACCTACAACAAGTGGACTCTTGTATTTAGCAGCATATATTTTTTCTGGATCATTTGAATCAAGAACAAGTAATGCATAAGATCCGTGTAGAAGTTTTAATGTTGTTGTTATAGCATTTTCAACATGTAATGTTTGAGCAAATGTCTCAATGAGTTGAGCAATGACTTCGGTATCAGTATCACTGATAAATGTAGATTTAGAGAGATATTGATCTTTTAATTGTTGATAGTTCTCAATAACGCCATTATGAACAATGATGAAACGACGTGTTTGAGAGTAATGAGGGTGAGAATTCTCTTGATTGACTTTTCCATGAGTTGCCCATCTTGTATGGCCTATACCAACATTTGAATAGGCTGTATTTTTTGTGGAATCAATTAGTTTTTGAACGCGACCTTCATCTTTGAATACGTCAAAGACTTGGTATCTATTGTTAAAAATACTAAGACCCGCAGAGTCATAGCCTCGATATTCTAATCTGGTTAGTCCATTTAAAATGATATCTTTTGCGTTTTTATTACCAATAAAGCCTACAATACCGCACATAGTTGCCTCCTATAAATATATAAATTATTATAACATAATTGATGATATTTTCTAATTATAAAGCCAGCATCACCTTTGTCGAAAAGCAATGGAGATTTATTTTTACCGCTTATATTGAATTTTGTGTTTCTATATCTATGATCAAAAGTGTATAAGAGCCTTTTAAGAGCTCTAAAGTTGTTAGAATAGCATTTTCTACATCTAACTGCTTTGTAAAAGTTTCTATGAGTTATGTGATGACTTCTGTATCAGTTTCTAAAAAGAAAAAAGAATTTGATAAATATTGTGATTTAAGTTCTTCATTATTTCAAATAACACCATTATGCACAATAATGAATCTTTTAGATTGTGAATAATGTGGATGAGCATTTTCTTTAGTAACTTTACCATGAGTTGCACAATAAATATGTCCAATACCTATGTTTTTAGTTTAATCTATTAGTTTTTGGATTTGTATAAAATCTTTATAGATATCAAAGGATCTAAATTTGGAATTAAATTAAGAAATACCAGCAAAATCATATCTGCGGTATTCTAATTTAGTAAGTCCACTAAAAACAACTTCTTTTTACATCTTTTTTATTTCCAATGAATGCTACAATTCCACACATAGTTGACGCCTCCTTTTAAATTAAAAAATATGTTTATTTTATTATACAATAAAAACACTTTTTTAGAAATTCATAAAATAAATGTTATAAAAAATAAAACACTAGAAGTAGAATGATTTATTTTAGTTTTCCACATTATACTTTACTTTTATTTTATTCTATTTATTATGCCTATCAAGGGTTTACTTATTAAACTTTTTTCAAATTTATTCATTCCAAACAGCCACAATGAAGTTGCAAAAGCAATAGCGTATATAGCAATACCTAAAATGAAATAGTAAATGTTATAAATATCCACAAACGTAGTATAAAGATATGCTAAAAGTACTGGGAGAAGAAAGGAAGGTAAAATGCTGAATATTTCTTTCCAAAACAATAAAATATCAAGACCGACCTTTTTGTGATAATAAATATTCATTATAATGCCATTACCAACTAATAAAGCAAATGCAGTTCCTAACGCTGCACCAATTCCTTGATATTTGATTACTAGAGGAATTGTTATTCCTATATTAATCAATGCAATAACTAAATAAATGATCGATCTAAACTTATGTAAATTCAAGGCTCTTTGAATCTCAATACCCAAATTTTGAATTATAGGTATAGTAACAGTTGCTATTAAAATTATTATAATATAATAACTTTCTATATAGTTTTCTCCTGCCCACCATCCAATAAAAGGTTTACCAAAAATAATAAAACCTGTTAGGAATAATGAGAGCACCATAAATTGAATTCTTCCAACTTTAATAAATAATTTTGTAATTTCTTCTCTATAATTAGGTTTGGATATGATTTTATGTACCCTTGGAACAAACATACTAGAAATAGCAGATGAAAGTTGAAGATAATATGCATTAAAAAGTGCAGCCAAAGAATATATTGCAACAGGAACTGTTCCGTGAAATCTACCCAATATAAATTTATCGACATTCCAATTAATTTGATCTATAAGAAGGTTTAAAAAGATATAGGAAGAAAAAATAGTCATTTCTTTAAATAAAATTTTATCAAAGGTGTTTAAAGAAAACTCAATTTTTAGTTTTTTCTTAGCATAATATATATGTGCAAGTTCAACAAGTAGACTTAAAAAAGTAATTCCTAAAGCCATTCCTATTGATCCATAACCTAAAAAAAGTAGTGGTAAAATAAAAAATGGATTCAATATTATTCTTATTAAATCAATTGTTTTTTGAAAAACAAAACGTTCAAGTGCTCTAATATAAGTTATAAAAACCAAATTAGGAAATCTAATAGCTAAGTTTATTGTTAAAATTATTAAAAGTACACGTGCCGTTTTTATTTCCTCAGTTGATAATTTATTTCCAAATATAATATCAGAATAATATGATATAGTAAATCCCGCAAAAAGCGTGATTATTGCAATAACTGAAAAAATTATTAAAAACATGCCATTAAGCTTCGCAATACCTTGATAATCGTTTTTCACCTTATATTTAGTAAAGTATCTAATATAAGCGCTACCAAAACCAAAGTTTAGTATTCCTAGATAAGCTATAACAGATGCTGATAAATTGTATAATCCATATTCACTTTGTCCAAGCAATCTAATCATAACTGGAGTGTAAACTAAACTTACAATGAACCCCAAACTCATAGATAAGTAAGTTAATATTGTCCCTGCTTTTAATTGATCTATTTTTTTGTTTTCCAAAGTCTACTCTCCTTAATTATTATAAATATACTATTATACTATAAAAATAAATAATGTTACAGCTCTTAATGTATCATTGCTACTAAATTTTACTCATCTATTAATTTAGCATAATATTTATGATAATATGATTATCTATCAGCTATAATATTTCTTCATAAACCGCAAATATTCTCCGGTTTCTATATTTTTGATCCAATCTTGGTTATCTAAATTCCATTTAATCGTCTGAATGATTCCTGTGTCAAAATTATACTTAGGTTTCCATCCTAATTCTTTCTCAATTTTAGTAGGATCAATTGCATATCTCATATCATGTCCTTTTCTATCTTTTACGTACTTGATTAAACTTTCAGATTTATTTAGTTCTCTTAAGATAGTTTTTACTACTTCAAGATTTGTTCTTTCATTGTGTCCACCTATATTATAAATATTTCCATTTTTACCTTTATGTATTATTAGATCTATGGCTACACAATGATCATAAACATGAAGCCAGTCTCTTACATTTTCACCTGTACCATACACTGGTAATGATTCATCTGATAATGCTTTTTTGATCATTAAAGGAATCAGTTTTTCAGGAAAATGATATGGTCCATAATTATTCGAACACCTAGATATAGTAATGGGCAATTCAAATGTTCGATTATATGCTTGTACTAATAAGTCAGCAGATGCCTTGGAAGCAGAGTATGGGCTAGAGGTATGAATTGGTGTATCTTCTGTAAAAAACAAGTCAGGTCTATCTAGAGGCAAATCACCATATACTTCATCAGTGGAAACTTGATGATATCTTATAACACTAAACTTCAAAGATGCATCCATGAGCACTTGTGTACCTAAAATATTCGATTTTAAAAATATTTCTGGATTTTCTATAGAACGATCCACATGAGATTCTGCAGCAAAGTTAATTACAATATCAAAAAGTTCTTTTTCAAATAAATCCATAATAAATGCTCTATTTGTGATATTACCCTTAATAAATTTAAAATTTTTTTTGGCCATAATAGGTTCCAAAGTTTGTAAATTACCTGCATACGTTAGCGCATCCAGTCCAACAATTTTATATCCAGGATATTTATTAACTAAATAATGACTGAAATTCCCACCAATAAAACCTGCTGCACCAGTTACTAATATTTTCATCTATATTACCTCAATTTCTTTCAAATATCTTTTTAAAGCATCTTGCCAAGTTGGCAACAAATTAAACCCGTTATCAATAAGACTTTTTTTACTTAATGATGAATTCATAGGCCTTTTTGCTTTTGTAGGGTATTGATTAGTTTTTATAGGATTCAATTTGACATTTATATTTGAATATTTAAATATTTCTCTTGCAAATTCATACCAACTACATAAACCTTCATTCGTAGCATGGTATATTCCATATTTGTCAGTTTCAATCATTTCAACTATCAATTTTGATAAATCAAAAGTATATGTTGGTGATCCCAATTGATCAGAAATAATATTTAATTCATCTTTTTCTTTACCTAGCCTTAACATAGTCTTAATAAAGTTATTCCCATTTTTCCCAAATACCCATGATATTCGAATGATAAAATGTTTATTATATTTTAAAGCCTCTACTTCACCTAGATATTTTGTTTTACCATAAATAGATTTAGGATTAGGTGTATCATCGTTTTCGTATTCACCTTCTTTATCCCCTGAAAATACATAATCTGTTGAAATATAAATAAATTTAGCATTGTAATCTTTTGCATAATCTATTAAATATTTGGTCCCATTCACATTTATATCATAGCAAATTTCTTCATCATCTTCTGCTTTATCAACTGCTGTATAAGCTGCACAATGTATGATGACATCAGGTTGATTCTCATCCATATATGCTTTAATAGCTTTTTTATTTGTTAAATCTAAATCATTAATATCAATACCACAAACATCTTTATAATTTTTTTTATTTAATTCTCTAACAACATCATATCCAAGTTGACCGTTCACTCCAGTAACAATAATTTTCATTTAAAATTCACATCCGAATCCTTTAAATAAGGAGCCTCTTGATCTTTATCAGACAACACAACTTCATATAACGGCCAATTAATATTAATTTCTGGGTCTTTATATAGAATAGTTCTATCAGTTTTCGGATTATAAAAATTATCAACTTTATATTGTACTTCAGAATTTTCTTCTAATGTAATAAATCCGTGAGCAAATCCTTGAGGTATGAACAACATTTTATGATTATCTGGTGTCAATTCTATTCCAAACCATTTTAAATATGTTTGACTTGATTTTCGCAAATCGACTGCCACATCCCATATTTTACCTCTCGTGCATCTTACAAGTTTACTTTGTGCATAAGGCTCATTTTGGAAATGCAACCCCCTTAGAACACCTTTTTGTTTACTATATGAATGATTATCTTGTTTGAATTTTATGTTAATTCCAATTTTTCTAAAAACTTTTTCGTTGTACGATTCACAAAACCATCCGCGATGATCACCAAAGACATTTGGTTCAACAATTAATAAATCTTTTAATTTTGTTTGAACAACTTTCATTAATATCTCACCTTGCCTTCAAGTACATCAAATAAAAATTTACCATACTGGTTTTTCTTCATTAATTCAGCATGTCTCCTGAGTTGTTCTTTGGTTATCCATCCATTATTATATGCAATTTCCTCAGGACAAGAAATTTTTAAACCTTGATGATTTTCTATCATTTTAACAAAAGCAGTTGCCTCTGCTAGAGATTCATGCGTTCCTGTATCAAGCCAAGTAAACCCTCTACCAAATGTAATTACCTCTAAATTGTCATCTTTTAAATACATTTTATTTAAATCAGTTATTTCAAGTTCTCCGCGAGCTGAAGGTTCTACTTTCTTAGCAAAATCAACAACACGGTTATCATAGAAATATAATCCTGTTACAGCATAATTTGATTTAGGTAATTTGGGTTTTTCTTCTAGTGAAATTGCTTTGCCTTGTTTATCAAATTCAACAACTCCAAATCTTTCTGGATCATCTACATAATATCCAAAAATCGTTGCTTTGCCAATATCTGAATTTTTTATTGCTTTTGCAAGAGCATTTTTCAATCCATTACCATAAAAAACATTGTCTCCAAGTATCATACAAGCTGTATCATTACCAATAAATTCTTCTCCTAACAAAAACGCTTGTGCAAGTCCATCAGGTGACACTTGCACTTTATAAGATAAATTTATACCAAACTTCGAACCATCTCCTAAAAGAGATTTAAATTTGGGTGTATCGTCTATAGTAGATATGATTAAAATATCTTTAACTTCTGCTAACATTAATACAGACAATGGATAATAAATCATTGGTTTGTCATAAACCGGTAGTAATTGTTTACTTGTAACCATAGTTAATGCCCTGACCCTTTAGATAGAACTGTCGGTCCTTATGAAACCAATGTACGTGGCTATGAAATGTCTTTGTTAAGACCTGGAAGTTACTTCGAAAATACGCGTGTTCTAAGTGAAGGGTCAAGGGTCCGTAGACATTTTTCAGTAGACTGTCAAAATTTGAAGAAAAAACAGGTCATTTTTTTGATCCTGAAATTTCTATTTTGCCAACCTTAGTTGGTATCTTAATAAAGCCAAAATCATACTTTTTTTCATTAGTCAAGCATATTTCACCGGTATTTTTTGCCCTGACCCTTTAGATAGAACTGTCGGTCCTTATGAAACCAATGTACGTGGATATGAAAATGTCTCAACTAAGACGT
>Ga0268278_1000051_pt1 | contig 93755 bp, 75 predicted proteins | sample saktaG_3_FD_190135 | JGI IMG/M metagenome (GOLD analysis project Ga0268278, IMG submission 190135) | Saline water microbial communities from Sakinaw Lake, British Columbia, Canada - sak_2010_1_5_55m | ecosystem: Environmental > Aquatic > Non-marine Saline and Alkaline > Saline ...
GTTTTTTTGCTTTACGATATGAGAAAAATTCCAGTAATCTCGCCATGATTTAAAAACGCTCATACCAGCAATTTTACAGAATAAAATGAGAACTTACAACAAAAAACATTCCCGCTGATTTGGTATACAAATAAATCTACTCATTTTTTCTACTACTTATGAAGATCTTCTTCATAGGAACTGATGATCATATCCACTGCTTTATCTATTGAATTCTCAGATCTTATTAGAAAGACTGAGGGATACATTTTTACATACCCACTGGAAGATGGTGTCGGTTGAAGGGAGTTTTCAAAAGATAAGTCTAACCTTGTAAATAATCTTATTTGACTTTTTTGTGGTTGCAAATAAACAAAATTCCTACCTGTCTCAGGATTTCTGAATGAAGCCCAATATTTAGACTCACCATATATCAACAATGGGATTTTTCTCTTAATCTTTGATTTAATCTCATCTATCCATCTCAAAGTTATAGGCGAAGATGTAATTAATGTGTCCATTTTATCTCATCTCCCTTTTATCCTTTCACCATTTCGTCAAGGAACAAAGTATAACACCTTTACGATATATATCCGACAGGATTAGCAACCCACTACCCTTACAGCCTTGACTATAAAGATGGGAATTCTTCTCATCTGCTCGATTTCGCATTGGTAGGCCAGAGACCTGTGAAACTTAAACCTTTCCCCTATAAATTCAAAGCACTTCATTCTTTACCCCTCATTTCTGCTTTCAAAAATTTCACCACTGCTTGACACCCTTTGCTCTTTGGGTTCAAACTGAGACCTTTCCTGGCATCAGCCGAGGCTTGCCAAAGATCGTCTTTGCATGCCCAGGCAAGCCCCCGATTACAGTAGGCCTCGGCATGGCGTGGGTTCATCTCCAGAACCCTGTTGAAATCGGCTATGGCGCGGTCATAATCGCCTTTACAGACCCAGGCATTCCCTCGCTTGTAGTAGGCAGCGGTATAGCGTGGTTTTATCTCCAAAGCTCTGTCATAATCAGCTATGGCGCGTTCATGGTCGCCTTTATAGGCCCAGGCATTCCCCCGGTTGTAGTAGGCCACGACATAGCGTGGGTTTATCTCCAGAACCCTGTTGAAATCGGCTATGGCGCGTTCATGGTCGCCTTTATCGTACCAGACAATCCCCCGGTTGTAGTAGGCCACGATACAGCGTGGGTCTAACTCCAAGGTCTTGTCGTAATCGGCTATGGCGCGAGCATAGTCGCCTTTTTTGCCCCAAGCAAGCCCCCGGTTGTTGTAAGCCCCGACATAGCGTGGGTCTACCTTCAAGGCCTTGTCGTAATCAGCTATGGCGCGATCATAGTCGCCTTTCTTGCCCCAAGCAATCCCCCGGCTGTAGTAAGCCTCGGCATAGCGTGAATCTATCTTCAAGGCCTTGTCGTAATCAGCGATGGCACGGGCATAGTCGCCTTTATCTGTCCAGGCATTCCCCCGGTTGTTGTAGACCCCGGCATCGCGTGGGTTTATCTCCAGTGCCCTGTTGAAATCGGCCATGGCTCGATCATAATCGCCTTTATCTGTCCAGGCAATCCCCCGGTTGTTGTAAGTCCCGGCCTCGCGCGGGTCTATCTCCAGTGCCTTGTTGAAATCGGCTATGGCTCGGTCATAATCGCCTTTCTTGCCCAAGGCAATCCCCCGGTTGTTGTAAGTCCCGGCCTCGCGTGGGTCTATCTCCAGTGCCCTGTTGAAATCGGCTATGGCGCGGTCATAATCGCCTTTCTTGCCCAAGGCAATCCCCCGCTGGCAGTAGATTGCGACATAGCGGGGGTCTATCTCCAGGGCTTTGGTATAAGCTCCTATCGCTTCCTCGTACTGCTTGGAATTACCAAAAGCCAACCCTCGTTCAAACCAGTCCTCAGCGCTCAGGTTTTTGACCGTCTGGTTGTATTCAGTCTGTTTGCGTTTAAGGGGGGCTTCCCCTTTGACTTTAGATAATTCTTGTTTCAGTTGCTCGATTTCTTTTAAATATTTTTTCGCCCTTGCCTGAGATTCCGCTAAGTCCTTGCTTTTCTGGCGGTCTTCGCGCAGGCTATTGATAGCTTTAAACACCTGATCTGGGTCGGCCTTTATTCTGGCTTTAAGGCGGTAGGCTTTCCCATCCCAATGGTCGGACACTATTTCGGTACGAACAACTCCGGCAGTCAGGGTAACGATTTCGTCTTTAGTTAATACGCCTTCTTTGACCTCGGAGATGCTCCGGAGGTAAGTCCCCAATTCCTCCAGGAGCAGCCTTTTTACCTGTTCCAGAGCGATAACACGGCAAGAAAGCTTACTGTCGGCCTCACTTGCCTGATAGATGTATTCACGTTCAAAGACTTTGGTGGCGGCAAAAGACTGGATGGGAAGCAGCAGGAACAAGGCCATCAGCAATAAAGCCAATACAATACGGCTCCGGCAAAATGTTGGGCGGACTGCTTTATGCTGAGCAAGGCTAAAGGCCTGCCTTAGAGTAGTAATCCGACTTCTTTTAAAGTCTGCCTTCACGGCATTTTTGCAAGAGGCTCCAATGATAACCTTTCTCATCTCACGTACCCTCCAAACTATAAATTGCGATTCACCGGTAACTTAAGATTCCTGAACTCTATCCAATGTCGGAGCCAAGCCACGGCTATTTACCGCTGTCGGTTTGAGTCTGATGTTGTGGAGTGGCAAAGCAATATAAAAATACATACCAGAATATGGTGTCAAATGGAAGACAGGTCAAAGCTGACGTATTCATATAAAGTCAGTTTTACTATTGTCATATCAACGATACTCTGTCATTTCGAAGGAGTCTTCACGACTGAGAAATCTAAAACCAACATATTTTGAACACAATAAGATTTCTCGCTCCGCTCGAAATGACAACTTTGGTGCGTTTTCGGACAACCTCCTATGTCAGGTACCCCCAATATAACTCATCTTGAATATGGATACGGAAGCCTGATCAGTTCTTCATAAGGCTCCACTTTCTTCCTGAATTTAATCTGTGACTTTAGAATCTTATCAAACATTAGATCCTTGCCGGCGTGCTCTTCCAGCAGCTTATTGCCAACTGTTACGATCCCATCAATCATTTCAGGACTTAGTTTCGATACATGAAGACCTTTATAACTTTTGAAAAATTCCATTGCCTCGGCATCCTCTTTCAGTGCCTTATTGATGGCCCAGAAACAGGTATCCCTCAAGGCAACTCTGACCTTATATTTCAAATCATCGGGCAATTTTTCCCAGGATTTCTTATTCACCAGAGTTTCCAGAGGAGTACACGTTTCATGAATTCCGGGAACTTTCAGATATGAGCAGATTTCATAAAAACCGAATTTCTTGTCGATCGCAGGTGTACCAAATTCACAGGCATCGATAACGCCCTTTTTAAGGGATGGGTAAACCTCCACACCGGGCAAAGCGACAACATGCGCGCCCAGGCGCTCCAGGCATTGCCCCCAGATACCCACCGTCCTGAATTTCAAACCTTTGAAGTCCGAAAGCTTATTTATTGGTTTGTGAGACCAGCAAAAATTTTCCGAACCAAGCATCCCATAAGGCGGCAGAACTACGATATCGTGCCCCTTGTACAATTCATTCCAGAGTTCCAATCCCCCACCCGTATATATCCAACCTAACATTTCTTGCATATGGAGACCGTTGGGGTATGAATTGGCGACCAGAACAGCAGCAGGAAACTTTTCAACCCACCATCCTGCCCAGGTGCATCCAATATCAATCGTACCGGCGCTTACGGCATCAAACACCTTCATGCCCGGTACAATGGAACCGCCGGGAGTCATTTTTATGACAAGCCGCCCATCTGTCAATTTCTCGACTTCCCTGGCAAAATGCTCCGCAGGCGCATAGAGTTGAGGAAGGCCTGCTGAATAACTCGATTGTCCGGTCCATATAATTTTCTCCGCTGCGGGAGAAGTTGCAGGAAAAAACACAAGCATCACTGCCGTAATTAAAACCATTAAAAGCAATATTTTTCCTTTTCCCATGATTTAAGCTCCTTGTTTTCACGTTATTGCGGGCACTGTTTGGACAATTTTAATTCCCATTGCCCCCTTCTTCTCCGAGCGGCGGCGAGACTTGCCCGATCTTTTCCAGGTTTACACCCCTTGTCTCAATGCGAAACAGCCATGTCATGAGCGCTCCCGCAAGAGAGGCCCCGACAAGGATGTAGAGGAGCGTCGTTGTACCGATGTCTTTCAGGAGAATCGGAAAGAGAAAAGCGGTGATCACCGCACCGATTTTTGCGAAAGAAGCTGCAAATCCGGCACCTTTGCCGCGTATGTGCGTGGGGAAGACCTCTCCGGCCAAAAGGTAGGTTTGAGCGTTAGGACCCATGTTGGTCATGAAGTTGAACAGCATGAACCCGGCAAATATAAAAAATATTTGCGTCGAACCCTCATAATTTGCCGATAGCGCAGCGAGTAACAAGCCGCACGCGCAACCGATGAACCCGAAGATCTGCAAGCGTATTCGCCCGATCCTGTCGGTCATCAGAACGGCACAGATAATTCCGACGATAAGCAGGACATCTATGAGGGCGGCGCCCTGGGCGGCGAGCATATCATTGTGGATAATATCTGCCAGGTTGCGCGGATGGAGGGTCTTGGCTCCAATCGTCGTGGCCAGAATGGTCGGGGTAAATATTCCTATGCCGTATGTCCCCAGATCCTGAAGGAACCAGGGGACCGAAGCGAGAATCGTTGCCCGCCGGTTTTTCCCGGTAAAAAGCGCACTATACCCCAGCCCAGGCTTAATGCGATGGCTTGAATCACCATTGGTATTCGGATCGATGAGTTTGATGTCTTTGGGATAGGGCGGTTTTCGTCTGAGGAGTCGACGCGTTTCCTTTTCCGCCTCCTCAATCCTGCCTTGTGACATCAGCCATTGGCCACTGTCAGTGATGAAGAACCGTCCGATTATAACGAGAATTGCCGGGATAATTGCGGTGGCATACATCGAGCGCCACGCCTGGACCTCCGGATTCTCGTAGAGGATAAAATAGCCGACGGCCGTGCCGACCAGGGCGCCGACCGCCTGAAAACCGAACGCGCTGAGCACGAGCTTGCCTCGTGTGCTGCTCGGAATGCTCTCCGAGATGACCATATGGGCGGTTGGATAGTCACAACCCAGGGCGGTCCCAATACCGAAGAGAGATATCACCAGCCAGATATAGCCGGAACTGAAAGACAGAACCACCAGGAAAATCACGAAAAGGATCATTTCGACGATGAACATCCGCTTCCGGCCGAAGTGGTCGGAAAGCCCTCCCAGTGTGGAAGCGCCAATAAGAATTCCTAAAAGAACAGCCGCTCCGACAACGCCTTTCTGCGCGGCACTCAGCCCGAATTCAGTCACTATCAAAGGCAGTGCGACTCCCGTCATGAAGACCACCAGTCCCTCGAAGAACTTGCCGGCTGTCGCCATTCCCCAGATCCGCCACTGCATGGCCGTCATAGGCATCGAAGAGACCGCTGTACCGTCAGACCAGAATGGGGTCTCATCAATGTATTCCTGAACGGTTCTCCCAGGCGGTCCGGATGAGTTTTGTATTTTATTTTGCATTATGGCTCAAGCAGCTCAAATCCCGTAACTGAATCAAAAGCGCGAAGTGCGGTAGTGTCAACCAATTCAAATAAGATCACCTCTAATATATGCCATGCTATGACTCCTTTACGGATACATCCGGTGACTGTTGATGTTCTTCTTCCACAGGCTATATGCATATGCAACGCAGGGTTACCGTTTTCATCAGGAAAAATAGTCCCTACTCCTGCTATCTCGTTCACGTTGTCAAGGATATGCTCCATAGGGACAATAGTGTCTTCGCGTCCGTCTTCGCGTCCGTCTTCGGGACCCACAACAAGCCTGCTCCCCTCATCAGTTCCCCCGAGGATAATTAAAGCCCCGGCTTTAATAGATTTTTCACGGGCGAACTGTTCAATCTCCTCATGAATAATATCCCCGTCCTCAAGACGGATAACAAATATTCTTCCCTGTTTGGCTTCTGAATATTTCATAGTAAGTATTTATTTCTCATTTCGCCGAATTCCCTGATAATCACCTACGGCTTTTTATAGGATATCGGTCCTTTGTAATAACCGGCAGTTTTAAGCCACCAGTCAGGATAACCTACCAGTTTCATTACTTCCTTTTCTGTTGTAATACACCCGTTGTTGTATTTGACGATAAGATTTCCAGATAGTTTCCACCACTGCGAAACAACTTGTTCAGCATTGGCACTGCAGAAAGAAGTCAGATATTCGCGGCACAGCTTCTCGTTGCCGTTCTTATAAAGTACCAGCGCCGCCTGATCAACGGCAGGCCGCATGGCATAGGCACGTCCCTCCAGTTCTTTCTGCTTTTCCCCAATATCCTTGATCATATAGGAGTATTTTAAGCCAGCGTAGTTAGCGACAAAGTTGAAGGCCCACCAGGCGCTTTTACGGTTGAACTTGAGAACATTCATTTTTTCAAATGACCGGGGAAGTTCATTGACTCCGGCGTAAAAAGGTATCAGACAGGTCGTAGCAGGACGGTCAAGTCCAATCCAGCAGATACCGCCCACGGGATCTGGCAGCCAACTGCGCCCCTGGCATATCCAGCTCTCGCCACAACGATAGATGGATAGGGATCTCTCCCAAGCACCCTTTGGCTTATAGACATACAGATTTGTTGTATCACCCTGATCGGGGTTTTTCTCAAACCGCGTCGGATTGCCGAAGGGACCGGCAGAAATCCCTTTCGTCATATCAAATTCGGTTCCCTCATAATGGTCACGATAGAGGCTTATGACATCGGCAACTGTTAGTTTCTTATTGGGCACCACGGCAAAGGGATAGGCCCTTGTGTAGCCGTCCTTGACCCAGGGGGAAAGTTTGAGTGAAGGGTTAGCCTTCCTTAATACTCCCCAGACTCGCCGGAGTGAATAATATGGATGGCCATATTCGCCCCAGCTTACCGCTTTAAGCCAGTCCAGCTCGCCGTCTTTGGGGTTCCACCAGCCTTTTTCCCGGCATACTTTGAAAAGATTTTCAGAGTACATTATGTCCGGGGAATTCTTCTTTACTTCGCGTATGCGGAATTCATTGGCTTCCACAAACAGCCCGTTATCAGGTACACGCTGAGCTACCCATATTCCGTCTTTGCCATTCATATCGTACGCACACATTTCCAGAACCCAGCCTTCCCTGGGATCACCGATAAGGAGTGTCTCTCCGGTTCCGTAATAGCCGTACTCTTTGATAAGTTTTCCGATAAGATTTATTGCCTCGCGCGCACTCCTGCATCTCTCAAGAGCTACCCTGGAAAGCTCTGAGCTGTAAAAAATTCGCTTGCCGGGTTCCGGCTTCGGTTCCACCTTGGCTCCACAGGTACATTCGCCTATCATCAGCTGATGCTCGTTCGTAATGCCGTAATTTGAGTCAAAATATGCGTATGTGTGTGCCACCTGCGGAATGTATCCGATAGGTTTGCTGGGAGCGTAATCTTTTGTGTCGTAAACGGGACCCCGGTCGGGACCGATGTAACGGCGGACTACTGTTGCATTGTACTTAGGATCAAACCCCAGGCTGCAGTTATCGTAATAAACCGCACGCATGGAACCGGGTTTGTGATCGGCGGCAGGGACATAGGCGACTCTTTCGTCATCGACATCATCATCCGAGTGAGCGACTATGACCGACCCGTCAGCGGTAGCATCTTTGCCTACAATCATGGTTGTACATGCCCACGACGTGGCCTGGCCAATTAATAACGCAAAAACAAAGAAAAACATTATAGATTTTTTATAAATACTCATGATGTTTCCTCCTCTATTAGACCCGAACCCTCGCCCCATTGATAAGTGCTTCTTCATCAATTTCGAAGAGGGCATCGAGCATGGCTATCATAAAACTCCCCGGCGCCGCCGTTTGGGCTGCGCCCTTTTCACCCGCCAGTCCGAAGTAGGCAAGAGCCGTGGTCGCAGCCTCCACGGAATCCTCGTCCACCGCGAGAAATGCCCCTATAAGAGCAGTTGCCGTGCATCCCGTACCGGTCACGCATCCCATGAGTTCATGCCCGTTGTATACCTTGCATACCCGTTCCCCATCTGTGATCAGATCCACTTCACCGGTAATAGCCAGCGTCGTGTCCAGTTCGGTGGCCAGGACAATGGCTACATCGGCTGCCTCATCTACACTGTGGATAGCGTCGACACCTTTGGTTCGGGATCCCTCATGCGCCAGGGAAAGGACCTCCGAGGCATTTCCCCGGACCACATTAATTTTAAGGTTATTGATAAGCCGATTGGCGGACTCGGTACGGAGTTTCGTAGCCCCTGAACCCACCGGATCCAGGATTATGGGGATATTCAATTCATTGGCACGTTTCCCCGCCTTCAACATGGAATCAATCCAGTAGGGGGTAAGAGTCCCGATGTTCAGCACCAGCGCGCCCGCAAAGGAGACCATCTCCTCAACTTCTTCCGGTGCGTGCGCCATAACAGGAGAAGCGCCGCATGCCAGTAATGCGTTGGCCGTATAATTCATCACTACAAAGTTGGTGATGTTATGGATCAGAGGCCTTTTCTCCCGCATGTTCTTAAGATTTTCCGCTGCTTTTCGTGCCAATCGTTGATCAAACATATCTTTCTCCTCATCCGCTAAAGTGATCCCAGCCCGCAGGAGTAACTGCGCGTTTAGTACCATCATGGAATACAAGTTTAATGCCGTCGGCCGCATCGGTGATCCTGCCAACCTCGGTCACCGGTACGTCGCTCACTGCAGCGACGGTAGAGCGTACCCCCTCCACATTATCGGCGGAACAGGTAACTATCAGCTCATAATCATCACTCTCTTTCAGTGCCAGTTCATACGGATCGAGGCCGAGCTCAACGGCAGCCTTTCGTAATTCTTCGCTTATCGGTATACTCTCCAAATTCAGCTCGGCGCCCACACCGCTCTCCTCGCAGACATGCCCCAGATCCCCAAGAAACCCGTCACTGGTATCTATCATCGCCGTTGCGTAACCCGAAAGGGCAATCGCCTTCCCCTCCCTTGCCCTGTGAGAAGGAGTATTAAAAGCCCGCACCAGCGGATGGTCATTCAAATCTTCTCCGGCTGTGGCATTCAGCAACAGGCGCAGACCGGCAGCAGACTGGCCCGGATAACCGGTAATCAGAATCACATCACCGGCCTTCGCCGTTGAACGGCGGACAATATTTTTCGGCTCCGCTTCTCCGATCAGTGTGATGTCGATAAATATGGCATGTTCGGCCTTTGTCACATTGCCGCCGATGATCGATGCCCCAAACGGATTAAGTTCCGCGATGAATCCACGGTATATCGCTTCTACGTCCGTTACGAGTGTCTTAGCTTTCAATCCGAGGGATATAAGCGCGTAAAGTGGCTGGCCTCCCATGGCTCCGATGTCGCTTATGTTCAGGGCCATTGCGCGCCGCCCCAGATCGAAGGGGGAAATATGGTCGGGCAGGTAATGCCGACCTTCCACGATAGAGTCACAGGTTATGAGGATTTCATGACCTGCACGGGGACAAAACGATGCCGCATCATCCCCGATCCCCAAAGAGAGACCCGGTGCACGAAGACCTTCTTTCTCAAGGAGTTTATGGATACGGTCAATTAACCCGAATTCTCCAATATCGGACAAGTTTTCAGACATGGTTCCCCCTACATCCCTTCATAAAGAACCCTATGGAGTGCTCTTGTGGCCTCTTCGGGGTCATCCTGACAGCAGACGGCTGAAATAACCGCAATTCCGTATGCACCCGCTCTCATAACCTCAGGTATATTCTCCGCGCTTACGCCGCCAATTACAATTATCGGAAGCGGTATCGCCTCAACCACCTGCTTGAGCATGGGGATCCCGGTAACGGGGTTTGCGTCATCCTTGGAAGTGGTCGGATAGACCGGCCCGAATCCCACATAGTCCGCTCCCTCCGAAAGACACACCTGTGCCTCCTCTATGGTGGAAGCGGAACCACCTATGATCACATCTTTTCCCAGTAATTTTCGTGCAAGGGGGATGGTAAAATCATCCTGCCCCAGATGGACGGCATCCACCTCTGCGGCAATGGCAACGTCCACGCGATCGTTAACAATTAACGTGACACCGTTGTCTGAACACAACTGCTTCATCTGTTTGGCAACCTCGATCATCTCTCGCGTAGATCCGCTTTTCTGCCGAAACTGAATGGTATCAGCCCCTCCATTAATCGCCAGTCTGGTAAGTTCCACGTGCGAAAATCTTGTTTGCAGCACAGTATCCGTCAGTACGTGCAATTTCCCGATTGGTTTCATCGTTACCCCCCTGTAAGAAAAACCCGAAGACAGAATATTTTTTATAAAAACTTCCTTTTAACAGTCTCGTAAAAGATCTCCTCAGCTTGTCATTTCGAGTGAAACGAGAAATCTTTAAAACATAACATTCTGAAAAGATAAGATTTCTCCCTGTGGTCGAAATGACATATTCGTCGAATTTCACTTTTTACAAATACATAATGTTTAATATGGAAAAGTATAGAGAAATGGGGTTTGCGTGTCAACAGAAAGTGGCCTCAGGGTGCAGTTAAGCCACATTTTCAGGGTCAGGCCATTATAGGCAATCAGGCTATTTACAAGATTTTCGTTGACAATTCGCTTGTTATTCTTATAGATACACGAAGACTATGCCATATTTATAAAGGCAGGAAAGTTTGATGTGAAAAACGGCGACCTCATAATGGCCCGGAACGAATAGAACGAACTCCTCCTCAAGCGATACCGATCAAAGGATAACCCGATCCTCCTCACGAGCGACAACTCCAATACAAACTCATCACGCCGAACGAACACTATAAAATCGTCGGAAAAGTAATCAGAATAGTACGAGATATTAAGTTTTAATATATTGTTAGACTCAGACATGATACATCACAAGTACTGCGGTGCATTGACAACACGTAAGAAAGGAAATCACCATGTCTCATATAGTCTCCTTCCGGATTAAGGTCTGGCTGGGCGGCAAGAACCGCTTGAGTTTAAGTTAAACCGTGACACGAACATCTTCTTTGGCCTGAATGGAAGTGGAAAGACTTCACTTCTGAAAATTCTGCATGCGGCAATGTCCAACGAAACAGAGATTCTCAGTGGTGTTCCGTTCACAGCAGCCGAAGTCAGTATCTACTCCCTGAAGTGGGATAAGGTATTCACGAGGTCGCTCAAGAAGCCAAAACCATCCAGCGCTACGCGCCGCGTGGGGGGCACTAAGGGGGTCAGGTCTTGCTTTTTGCCTTAAAGAGGGGAAATGACAAGACGGCCACATCTTAAATATAAAACATTGATGATTAGTGGAAAAACAGAGACAGCTGTACATGCTCAGTAATTAGGTAACTCATTTGGTTTGTGTTATAAAGGCAAAATCACCAAAGGAGTCACCTATGAAATATGCAGATATCGTCATAGTAAAGCGCTGGATTCCGATATTGGAAGAGTATGAGCGCACGAAAGCAAAAGTTACTCTCCGTCCCTTCAAATTTGTAAAAGACTTATGTGAAGCACATCATATATCGAAAAAAGAACTGTCTCGTTACTATCGTAAATGGATTGATGGGGGTAAAACACCGGAATCGCTGCTGCCTGAGAAGCGAGGAGCCAAACCGGGAAGCAGAAGAACCCCCAAACCCATTGAAAGAAACATCGTCAAAGCCTATCGACGTTTTGGTTCGAATCGATATGAGCTTGTACTGCTCTTTAAACCATACTATCTGGACAAAACACCTTCATCTGCCACGATGGACAGGATCAAGGCACGTTATCCACTGAACGAAGCGGCAAAGAAGGTTATCAAGCGCTACGAGAAGAAAGCGCCGGGAGAGCTGGCCCACATTGATCTTTCAAAGATCCCCAAGGATCTGCGCTGTTCGTTTAAAATCAAAGAGCAGTATGTTGCGGCTGTCTGTGACGATTGCACCAGACTTGCCTATGCGGAAATCATTAAAGACAAACGTGCCTCTACATTGACCTATTTTATGGCGCGGTCACTGTCATGGTTTAAACAGATATATAACTTTCAATTCGATGCCATAATGTCTGATAATGGTCCTGAGTTCAAAGGATCGCTTCAGCGAGAGCATCCCTTTGAGACCATGTGCCAGGAATTGGGAATCAAACATATCTACACACGGCCTTATAGGCCGCAGACGAACGGCAAGATCGAAGCCTTTTGGCGCATATTGAAACGGGAATTCTTTTCTCCAAATTCCTTTGAATCAGAAAAAGATGTTATCATGAATCTTGGCAATTTCCTGTTCGAGTATAACCACCTTCGCCGACATGGTGGATTGCATTACGAAACACCTTTTGATAAGCTTCAAAAAGTTACCGAATTATTGAGCTAGTACAACAGCACCCTTTTTAAATAAAAGAGAACAATCCCACCATTAGCCCGCCACAATAAGTAAGAAAAGGTGCCGTAATGTACGGCACCTTTTCTTTTGATAATTACTGGTCGGGGTGGCAGGATTTGAACCTGCGACATCATGCTCCCAAAGCATGCGCGCTTCCAGGCTGCGCCACACCCCGACGATATTAAGGGTTTGACCAAAACTTCAGTCCTTAACCCATTTTTCCAAACTTTTTTTAAGCTTATTGAGGGCCTTCGCCCTGTGGCTTATTGTATTTTTCATGTCCGGGGAAATCTGAGCGACGGTCATACTACATTCAGTTACTACAAATACCGGATCATAGCCGAATCCGCCGGTTCCTGCCGGTTCATAGCCAATCTTTCCGCTCCATCTCCCCTCAAACAATTCAAACTTTCCATCCGACCGATAGAGAACAAGCGCGCACACAAAAGAGGCACCCCTATCATTTATCGGGACACCCTTTAATTCTTCCAGAAGCTTTTCAATATTGCTCTCATCCGTTGCATCGGGCCCGGCATACCTCGAAGAACAGATGCCCGGTCTCCCTTCAAGAAAATCTACCTCAAGACCGGAATCATCGGCAAGAACAATTTCACCGGTATATTCCGAAACCGCTTTTGCCTTCTTCAGTGCATTCTCAAAAAAAGTTTCCCCATCCTCTATGACTTCAGGCAGATCCGGATACTCATCAAGGGAAAGAAAATCGATATTTAAACCTTCAAGCATAGCTTTAAGTTCTCTTATTTTTCCCTTGTTTTTTGTGGCAAAAACAATCCTTGTCAGCTTAATCCCTCTAACTTTAATCCACAGATTTCGCAGATTACACAGATTACTCTAATTACTTGAAGCACGATGCGAAATCTGTAGGAGTTAATTCCCCGCTACTTGCGGCGGGGCAGTTCATTTTCAGGTTCGGGGTTTAAGTTTCTACTCTAAATCTCCCAGCATCTCCATCTGTTTTTTAGTGAGATCAGCAATGCCCTTGGTGGCAAGATCTGTCATCTCATCCAATAAATTACGGGTAAAGGGAAACTCCTCGGCGGTTCCCTGAACCTCTATAATAAGGCCGCCTTTTGTCATAACAAAATTCATATCTACCTGGGCTGCTGAATCTTCTTCATATTCTAAATCGAGGAGGAGCTTGCCATCCACGATCCCGACACTCACCGCAGAAACAAAATCCATGACAGGAATTCTATCAACTATTCCTTCCTCTTTCCACCTGCGAAATGCGTCTATCAGGGCAACAAAGGCGCCGGTAATTGATATTGTTCTTGTCCCACCGTCCGCCTGGATGACATCACAGTCGATGTATATCGTTTTCTCACCAAAAGAATTCAAATCGGTAACCGATCGAAGGGATCGTCCAATCAATCTCTGAATCTCATGGGTCCTTCCGCCTATCCTGCCTCTGGTAGATTCTCTGGTGTTTCTTGTCTGTGTGGATGTGGGAAACATGGAATACTCGGCAGTCAGCCAGCCTTTTCCTGAATTCTTCAAAAACGGGGGGACCCTGTCTTCCATCGTTGCAGTGCACAGAACAATGGTATCTCCCATCTCGATCAGGACGGAGCCTTCCGGATACTTCAAAAAATCTCTCGTGATTCTTACATCCCGAATCTCATCCCACTTGCGTCCGTCGGTCCTTAGCATTATCTCTCCCAAATTAAATCGCTATCGGCTAAAGCCGATAGCCTGAAGAACAAAGGCACAAAGTGATATCTCTTTTTTCTCTGTGCCTACTTTGCGCCTGTATATTTAAAGAATTCCTCTATACTCTTAGCAAGTGCCCTTGCAATAGATTTTTGTGTTGTTTGATCCAACAATTTCTTTTTATCTTCAGTATTTGTGGCAAAACCAATCTCCAGAACAACTGCCGGAACGGTCAAACCCTCAAGAACAAGAACAGGTGCGCTTCGAAGCCCCCTGTCCTTCCGCGGAAATATTTTACCCATATTTTTCTGGATAATCTGAGCAATTTTAACGCTTTCGTTAAGATATTTCGTTGTAACCATATCTTTCAGGATTTCATTAGATCTGTTTTTATCTATAGCGGAATCAAAACCGGGAAAATACACCTCAAACCCGCTCGATTTCCTTCCAAAACCCGCATTTATATGCAAACTGACAAACAAATCCGTGCCCGCTTTTCTTGCAATTCCAGCCCTGTCTGTATCAGAAACATCCCCGTCGGCTGACCTTGTCAGCAGAACCTTAATATTTTTCGAGCTTTCGAGATCCTTTTTTAGCAATCTGGCAATTATAAGGGTTACATCTTTTTCAGACACCTTTTTAGATAACCGCACACCTTTATCTAAACCTCCGTGCGCCGGATCTACAACAACGAGATGGCGGCTCTTCGCTAAAGCGCCTGTCATCGGAAAGATCAAACATACCGATAAGAGAAAAAACGTCATTCTGCAAAACAGCTTACTCATCTAATTATATTACACCCTTCAGTCTTCTGCGTCTGTGCTTCATATAGTAAGTCAACTGCAACTGTCAATCCTTAAACTGGTTGAGGACTTTGAATAACTATCATTATCTGTCATTTCGACTGTAGGTAGAAATCTTAACGGACTGGAATCATTAAGATTTCTCATCGTTAACACTCCTCGAAATGACAAAATTCGAAGATCTATGTTTTCAGGCCAAATTTTTCGGCAGGTATCGTAGTGAGAGATTCGGGTTTAATGAATTCTTTTCTTTTCCGGCTTAATAAACGTCCCCCCCACCCTCTCAACAGACAATACACTCTTCAGTTTTTTGAGCTCTGAAACCAATTCCTTGAAGTGTTTCAGATCATTCACCTCTATTTCAAAATCGCAGGTTGCAGTCTTTTCCGGAGTCGTATCAATATGAGCGTTATTTATATTAACATCTTTAGATGATATAACGGAACTGATTTCGGCCAGGAGTCCCTTCTTGTCACCGCAGTTGACTTTTATATGAACCGGGTATGCATGTTTCTCCTTGATGCTCCATTGAACATCAATCAATCTCTCAGGATCTATCTCCTGCACCATGGGACAATTTACTATGTGAACGGAAATTCCCCTCCCCCTGGAAATGTAACCCACAATATTATCACCGGGCAAGGGATCACAGCACCTGGCAAACCTCACCATCACATCATCGATCCCGGTAATTGAAACTCCTGCAGCAGAGGGCTGTTTCGGTTTTTTCTTTATCTTTTCCTGGTCGACATCAACAGTTTTTCTTTCCTCCTCAGGCAGGTAACGGTTAGCTATATGTTTGGCAGATATTTTTCCGTAACCGACGCTCGCCATCAGATCATCGGCTGAATTTATCGAATATTCCTTATAAACTTTCTTAAGCTCATCAGATTTGAGAACCTGGCTTAACTTAAGCTTATGTTTTTTGAGCTCTTTTTCAAGGATATCTTTACCAATCTCGACGCTTCTTTTACGCTCCTCAATCTTTATCCATTCCTTTATCTTCGATATTGCTCGTGATGTAGCAACATATTTCAACCAATCCTTACTCGGATGATGACCCTGCTGGGTTATAATCTCTACGGTATCACCATTCTGAAGTTTATATCTCAGGGGAACAATGCTTCTGTTGACCTTGGCTCCCGTACACTGATTACCAACATCTGTATGAATGCTGTAAGCAAAATCTATGGGGGTGGCTCCTTTGGGGAAAGACCTTACATCACCACGAGGAGTGAAGACATAGACATCATCCGGGAAAAGGGCAAGTCTCAGATTCGTCATAAACTCCCGGGGATCCTTGAGTTCCTGCTGAACCTCAAGCAGTTCTCGTATCTTCCCGATCTGCTCTCCCTCGTCCTCTTTAGGGAGTACCCCCTCCTTATATCTCCAGTGAGCCGCTATGCCCTTTTCAGCCCACTCGTGCATTGCCATCGTCCTGATCTGGATCTCCACCCTTTCGCCGTATGGACCTATGACTGTCGTGTGCAGAGATTGATAATTGTTCCCCTTGGGCATAGCTATATAATCCTTAAAGCGCCCCGGGACCGGTTTCCAGAGGGAATGAACGACACTCAGCACCTCATAACATTCCTTTTCTCTATTGGAATCAAGTATTATCCTGAAGGCTGTAAGATCATAGACCTCATCAAAACTTATATGCTGCTCCTCCATCTTTTTGAATATACCGTAAAAATGCTTTGCCCTGCCCTCGACCTTACATTTCAGCCCGAAACTTGACATCTCTTTTAGTATTATGTTTTTTACCTCTTCAGTATACTTTTTCCTTTTGTCTTTTCCTTTTACGACCAGCTTTGCCAGATCGTGGTAATCTTCGGGATAGAGGTATCTGAATGAAAGATCCTCCATCTCCGTTTTCATCCAGTTAATGCCAAGGCGATTGGCCAGCGGCGCATACAACTCAAGAGTCTCCCTGGCGATAAACTGCTGCTTTTCCGGAGTCTGAAACTCAAGGGTCCTCATATTGTGAATCCTGTCCGCTAATTTAATGAGAAGTACCCTGATATCGGAAGACATCGCCAGAATCATCTTCCTGAAATTTTCTGCCTGCTGTTCCTCTCTGCTTCCAAAAGTTATTTTGCTTATCTTGGTCAGACCGTCCACGAGAAAGGCAACTTCCTTGCCAAATGCCTCCTCCACCTGCTCAAGGGTCACCAGAGTATCCTCCACCGTGTCATGGAGCAAACCGGTCACTATGGATGACAAATCCAGGTTCAGATCGACCAGTATTCCCGCCACTTCCAGAGGGTGTCTCAGATAAGGTTCTCCTGAGAGGCGAACCTGTCCCTTGTGAACAGAAGCGCAAAAAATATACGCCTTCTCTATTATCTCCAGATCAGCTGGAAAGAGATATCTTTGAGCCTTATCTGTAATATCGGTTATACGGACCATCATTTTTATTCCGATTCCTGCCCTGCCATTTCCGAATGCACCCAATCGACGACGAATGCTTCGACTTCATCCAGTAAAAATATTTTGACCTCACCGGTCTTTCTTATCTTAACCTCTACCCTTCCCTCCGCGAGCCTCTTTGGACCAATGGTAATTCTGAGTGGAATCCCTATCAGATCGGCATCGTTGAATTTCACTCCCGGCCTTTCGTCTCTATCATCGAGGATAACTTCAATTCCCTTCCCCTTGAGATTTTCATATAGTTTCTCGGCTGTCTTTAAAAGCTCCTCATTTTTCATATTTACGGGCGTTATAATAACCTGAAAGGGGGCTATCGAGACAGGCCATATAATTCCGTTATCATCGTAATTCTGCTCGATGCTTGCCGCAGCCGTCCTTCCAATACCTATTCCATAACACCCCATAATCATATACTTCTCTTTACCGTCTTTATCGAGATAGGTAGCCCTCATTGCCTCGCTGTATTTTGTCCCCAATTTGAAGACATGACCCACCTCGATACCCCTCACAAACTTGAGCGGGCTCTCACAGCGGGGGCATCTGTCCGTCTCCTTGACAAGCCTCAAATCGGCAAATTCCTTCACCTCAAAATCCCTGCCGATATTGGCATTCTTTATATGATAATTTTCTCTGTTTGCTCCAACGACACAATTAGTCATATTTATAAAAGAATAGTCGGCGATAATCTTCGATTTTATGTTGATAGGTCCGGCAAATCCCCTGGGAGAACCGGTGACTTCTTTAATAATATCGTCAGTAGCCAGTTCAAGAGTATCACACTTAAGATAATTTCTAAGCTTTGCCTCGTTTACATCCTCATCTCCCCTTATAAGAACGGCAATCGGCCATCCATCAACCAGAAATATCAATGTCTTTACAATTTCCCGCGGAACAACATCGAGAAAAGCGGAAACTTCCTCAATCGTTCGCACCTCAGGGGTATACACCTCTTCAATGAGTAAAAAATCTGATTTTTCAACTGCCTTTTTTTCCGGCATGGCGACTTCAGCTTTCTCCATATTTGCCGCATAGGGACAGGAACTGCAAAAAACCAGGCCATCCTCCCCCGAATCGGCAATCACCATAAACTCATGAGAAAAACTGCCCCCTATGTTTCCGGTATCCGCCTCCACCGCCCTGAACTTAAGGCCACACCGGCTGAAAATTCTGTTGTAGGCTTCAAACATTTTATTATAACTTATCTCGGCGCCTTCTTCGTCCGCATCGAAGCTGTAGGCATCCTTCATCTCGAATTCCCGGCACCGCATGACCCCGAACCTCGGTCTTATCTCATCACGAAATTTTGTCTGTATCTGATATAGATTTTTGGGAAGCTGGCGGTAGGTCTTCAGCTCGTTGCGCACAAGATCGGTTATTACCTCCTCATGGGTCGGACCGATACAGAATTCTCTGTCGTTGCGATCCCTGAAACGTAAAAGCTCTTTGCCGTACTGCTGCCAGCGGCCGGATTCCTGCCAGAGTTCAGCCGGCTGTACGGCGGGAAGGAACAGCTCCTGCGCACCAAATCTGTTCATCTCTTCCCGTACAATCTGCTCCACCTTTCTAATTACCCTGTACCCCAGAGGAAGATAAGAATAAATCCCGCTGGTCAACTTTCTTATCATTCCTGATCTTAACATAAGCCTGTGGCTGACAACCTCTGCATCGGAAGGTGTTTCCCTTTCCGTCGGCAAGAACATCTCGGAATAACGCATCGCTTCTCCTTCAACTGAACAATAGATGTAGCACAGGACTTCAGCCCTGCTTCAAAACTTCCCTCTTTATCTCATCGAGTAATACATCAACTAACTCTTCTTCTCTTATTTTCCTTACAGCCTCGCCCTTTCTAAAAAGCATGCCGAAACCACGACCCCCGGCAATACCTATGTCGGCTTCAGCCGCCTCCCCGGGCCCATTAACCACACACCCCATGATGGCGATCTTCAGATACTCCTTCATGCCGACCAGTTTGTCTTCCACCTCTTCAACCAGCTTGAAAAGATCAATCTCGCAACGCCCGCAGGTCGGACAGGATATAATGTCCGGCCCTACCCTTCTGATATTCAAGGCTCTTAAAATCCTGTAGGCGACGTCCACCTCAGCGACAGGATCGCCGGTGATGGAAACCCTGATGGTATCTCCAATTCCCTCATATAAAAGGAGCCCGATACCTATGGATGATTTGACACTGGAATTGACGATGCTCCCAGCCTCGGTCACACCAAGATGGAGAGGATAATCTGTCTTTTCCGATATTAAACGATAGGACTCCACCATCGTGGGAACGTCCGATGACTTCAGTGATACCTTGATGGAAGTAAAGCCCATATCCTCAAAGAGAGCGATATTATTGAGGGCGCTTTCCACCAGGGCTGCAGAAGTCGGACCGCCGTATTTTGACAGTACTTCTTTCTCAAGAGACCCCGCATTGATGCCTATGCGGATGACTATATCTCTCTTACCGGCTTCTGAGATGACTTCTTTTATTTTATCCTTGCTGATATTGCCTGGATTTATCCTGATTCCGTCAACCCCGTTTTTAATCGCTTCCAGAGCAAGCAGGTGATTGAAATGAATGTCCGCTATCAGTGGAACACTCATAGCTTTTCTAATATCCGCCAGTGCCTCCGCCGCCTCCCTGTCGGGAACGGCCACCCTTATTATTTCACAGCCCGCATCCTCAAGTCTCTTGATCTGGTCAACGGTCGCCTTGACATCCCTGGTATCGGTACACGTCATCGACTGAACAACAACGGGTGCATCACCACCCACCTGGACATTGCCAACGTAAACGGGTTTTGTCTTCTTTCTCTTTATCATCGTAGTCTGCGCCATTACGGCTAAAGATATAACATGAAGGTTAAAATGTAATCAATGAATAATTTGAGGAAAGGATAGATAATCCAACAAGGTAAGAAAGATATTGCGAAATTTATTTTTGTTCCATATACTGCGGATGTCGTTTCTTATAAAAAACATATAGCGTTCTATCCAGCTCACATACACATCTTTCGGACGAATTAAATAATGCCTCTTTCGAATCTCCACGCGGACCCGATTTATCAGTTTCATAACCGTATATGATAAGTGGCTCGAGATGTCCACCACACTCGAGCTTAGATGAGGATGGCAAAAATGGGACAACTTGAGAATAAAACAGCGGTAATCACGGGGGGCGGCACGGGAATCGGCCGCGCCATAGCAAAACGTTTCCACGATGAAGGTGCGTTCGTAATGATTACGGGCAGACGTAACGAAAAACTTATTGAGAGTTCTAAGGCGATCTCGCCCCACGGCGAACGCATTTTGAGCGTTTCGGCCGACATGACGGTTGAAGAGGATATCAGAAACCTGCTTTCTTCTGCCGCCGAAAAAATGGGCAGGATCGATATTCTCGTAAATAATGCCGGGGTTATGCGGTTCGGAATGCTCGGGGAAACAACGATGTCCGATTGGGACTTGATGATGAAAACTAATACGTGGGGGCCGTGGCGGCTTATAGTCCATGTCTTGCCCTACATGAAAAAGGCCGGAGGAGGCTCTATTATCAATATCTCCTCAATCGCCGGGATCAAGGCGTTTCCGGGTTCGGGCATCTACTGTGCTTCCAAGGCGGCACTGCAGGTGATATCTCAGACAGCGGCTATGGAGAATGCGCTGGATAATATCCGGGTTAACTGTATTCTTCCGGCACTTGTCGAAGATACGGAATTGGCCGCTCCTGCCGTGGGCGAAGAGAACGTTCGGGAGTTCTGGAAAACGTTACGCCCCCTGCATCCGATGGGGAGAAGTGGAAAACCCCACGACATCGCGGACGCCGCCCTTTTCTTTGCATCCGAACAGAGCTCCTGGATTACCGGCACACTGCTAAACGTCGACGGCGGCCGCCACATGGCCACCAACAGACCCACAATATGATGCCTCCGCGCGCTTCGGACTTTCTGTTATCGATGATTCCCGGCGACTTGTGAGCCGTTGTATTAGGTTGCAACTCCTAATAACATTTGCTAACCTGATTGAGGTCATAAAAACTAATGACAAATGGAATGGAGGAATCGAATATGTCTTATATAAAATGGGGCAGTCCGCCGGAGATGCAAATAGATCAAGACAAGAAATATAAAGCACAAATCGAGACTGGCAAAGGGATGATCGAACTTGAGCTCTATCCGGAGCATGCGCCCAAAACAGTCAATAATTTTGTCTTTTTATCCAGGGAGGGGTTTTATAATGGCGTGTCCTTCCATCGAGTGATCAGTAATTTTGTTATCCAGGGAGGTGACCCGACAGGGACCGGCCGTGGCGGCCCGGGTTATAACTTTGAAGATGAGGTAAAAGGCAATCCCCTTATCCATAAGCGGGGTGTTATCTCTATGGCAAATTCCGGTCCGAACACGAATGGCAGTCAATTTTTTATAACACATTCGCCTCAGCCACATTTGAATGGGAATCATACAGTCTTTGGGAAAGTAATACAGGGCTTAGATGTTGTGGATACAATCCGGGAGGGCGATAAGATGAAGAAAGTAACAATCAGCGAAGAATAGGCCTCCTCGAATCGCCTGGTAATTGTGCTCTCAATGGAATTTTTATTTTTCTGCTTGTCAGCAGCACCGAACTTCACAGCAGATGATAGATTATTTTTGGAGGATACCATGAAAGTAATGCCATATACCGAAGTTGAATCAACCTATTTTGACAACGATAAAATGAAAGGTGTCACTGGACGCGTCGCCATCGGAAAAAATGATGGCGCGAAAAATTTCTGTATGCGTATTTTTGAGATCGCTCCCGGAGGACATACGCCGGCACATTCCCACGAATGGGAGCATGAAATATTTGTTCACTCCGGGAAAGGCGAAATACTTATCAATGACCAATGGAAAGCTATACAAAGCGGCACAGTTATCTTTATGCCTGAAGGTGAAGAACATCAGATAAGAAATTCAGGGAAAGATTTGCTGGTCTTTGTCTGTCTTATTCCATCGGGCATTCCGGAATTATAAATAGGTAAAAGCGGGGAGCTTCACAACTTTTGCCACAGATGACCGGCAGCGCTTCGTTTTAATAAGAATGGAGGACCTATGTTGCTGAACCTGGGTCTGTGGTTGCTGAAAAGTCTTTCAATACTTGCGATCTTCCACTTCGCCCTTCCCCCGATTATCAATGCCGCAACCCGTAACAGCTGGCTGAAACTACCAATTATGATCATCGTCGGTCTCCTGGCCGGAGTCTTCATGGCGTGGCTTCACTACGTACCATACGTACTTTTCTTCCTCTGGCTTGCGCTCAATAAATACTCACTTGATGTAATGGCTAAGGCCACGTTTGAGGGTACAACGCAGATAACGAACAAGCCGGTTTTCTACATCTCCACGTATTCGTACATCATAATAGCGTGCGCAACGGCGTGGTTCCTCCAGATGGAGGCCATTCAAGGCTCCGATCCAAACGGTACAGGCTTCCCTCTGTTCAGGCACCTGTTCAGGCTATAGAGGAGAATGCTATGATAACGGAAGAGATCAGCGGCTGTTCGCCATATGGCGCCTCGACCATTGCCGGTGCAGATGGCAGCCGGTCGCCCAGTGATAACGAACTTGCCGGGGCGCGTTTCCAGGGCGAACATGTTGCCAGAATAGCAAAGAAGCTATCAGCGTGAGGAAAAACGCTCCGGCAACGGCATAAAGACTGGCCCTATATTTAAAAATAGACAAAGGAGGATAGAGATAATGCATTGGTATCCTGACATGATGGGATGGGGAGGAGGCATCGGAATGTTCTTTTTCTGGATAATTCTTATCGTATTAGTCGTTGTTTTAGTGAAATGGCTTGTATCTCAATCAAGTGAACGGGTTGAAAAAAGAGACGACCCTATGGATATTCTCAAACGCCGCTACGCTAAAGGAGAAATAGATAAAACAGAATTCGAGGAAAAGGCAAAAGATCTTGAAAAGTAATCAAAGCATTGTGCAATCTTGAAACATAGATCAACAATGATTTGACATAAGATGGATAATATTCGATATTGAAGTGTCATAAAATCTGTATATCGACACAAATAATAACCACTATTAAAAACATAGATAAATTGACCCATGAACTTCACTGAAGCGCGCAGCCGGCTGATTACAAAATATTACGATCTCCTCCAAAGATGTGTAAGACCGCTGGCGGACAAAGGCGTTTCGCCCAATACAATCTCTATAATATCATTGGGTCTATCATTTTTTTCGGGGTGTTTTTACGCTTTTGGATTGTTTTTTGCGGGAGGAATTTTTCTTTTATTATCTGGATTCACAGATACGCTTGACGGTGCTATCGCGCGTCTTACAGGACAATCGACCAAATTTGGCGCCTTACTCGATTCAACACTGGATCGTTACGCTGAATTTTTCATATATTTCGGCCTAATGGTATATTACCATGATCGATTTATTTTCTATGTGGTCATGCTTGCCCTGATGGGATCGATAATGGTCAGTTATGTAAAGGCCCGTGCCGAGTCATTAGGGCGGACAAGGGTTGTCGGTCTTATGCAGAGACCCGAACGATTTTTTCTGCTGGCCTCCGGCTCACTCTTAAACGGCCCAATAGGGCGATATTTCCCAGAATATCCGGAATGTATCTTTATTGGAACATTGATATTACTCGTTTTTTTAACAAATATAACTGTTCTTCATCGACTTCTTGCGGGGAAAAAAGACCTCGTTCATCCCGAGTAACCCCTATTCAGAATTACTGTTCAAAGGGAAAACACTTAAACCGAAGGCATTGCTAAAAACAGCCTGGATTAATAGACCATCACCTAATAAAGGCGATTATGTGATACAATAAAGCATCTCATTTCTATTGACACTTTCCGATATGGTGTATATTGAGATTAACAAGAAATAATATCCTCTAATTGTATTTATTGTGCCTATAAAACTAGACCTTTGAAAAGCTGAAAATTTATGTTTTCAAAGCTTTCAAAACATAGGTACAGAAGCAGGGAATTTGTCACTTATGGGCAAGATCAAAACAGGTATTATAGGAATAGGTAATTGTGCAAGCTCATTGCTTCAGGGTGTCGAATACTACAGAAACAAAAACAGTGAGGATGCTATCGGTCTGATGCACTGGGACATCGGCGGTTACAGGCCATTCGATTTAGAAGTTGTAGCCGCTTTCGACATCGATCAAAGAAAAGTCGGGAAGGACGTATCCGAAGCCATTTTTGAGCTTCCAAACTGTACTACGATTTTCTGCAAAGATATTCCGAAGACGGGAACCATCGTTCGAATGGGAAGAGTTCTGGATAGTTATGCTGACCATATGCGCAATTACAATGATAAACACACCATCCTTTTATCCGATCTACAAGAAACAAACAAAGAAAACGTGATCAGAGAACTGAAAGAATCGGGCGCTGAAATTCTGTTAAATTACCTTCCCGTCGGTTCTGAAGAGGCTGCCCGATTTTATGCGGAGTGTGCCCTGGAAGCCGGTGTTGGATTAATCAACAACATGCCTGTCTTCATTGCCAGCAATCCCGAATGGAGTGAAAGATTCAAAAAAGCGGGTATACCGATTATCGGTGATGACATAAAATCCCAGCTTGGCGCCACGGTTGTGCACAGAATGTTAACAAATCTTTTCGAAAAAAGGGGTGTCAAACTTGAACGCACGTATCAGATAAACACGGGGGGAAATACGGATTTCCTCAATATGCTTGACAGAACCCGCCTTATCTCCAAACGGGAATCCAAAACAGAGGCCGTACAGAGTCAAATCAAAAAACGGCTGGAGGACGATAACATATACATTGGCCCCAGTGACTGGGTAGCATGGCAGAAAGACAACAAAATCTGTTTCCTCAGAATGGAGGGCAAAATTTTCGGCGATGTGCCGATAGACCTCGAAATGAGGCTCTCTGTTGAGGATTCTCCAAACTCAGGAGGGGTAGTGATAGACGCTATTAGGTGTTGCAAGCTGGCTTTGGACAGGGGGAAAGGCGGAGTCCTCTATTCGCCGTCCGCATATTTTATGAAGCATCCGCCCAGACAATTTTCTGATAATGAGGCGCATCAGTTGACGGAAGACTTTATCAATGGGAAACGAGAAGATTAACCCCGGATTTTATTGAAGGCAGAGATAATAACGGAAAGTTTCATCTGTGAGACCCGAGTAGTTCCATAAAAGCGGGATCAATATTTTTATAACCAAGTTTAACGGCTTTATCAAGGTGCTGTTTTGCCTGATCATACTGTTCGTCTAAATAGTACTCAACAGCTATAAGGTAGTACACTCTTGCGTTGTCCGGTTCTAATGATAACGCAATCGTATGCTCGGCAATGGCCTTTTCAAACATTTTCATTTTACCATAGAGGATGCCAAGATTTTCGTGGGCTTTTGTAAATCCCGGATCTATTGCTAAGGCCCTCCCGTATTCATTCACTGCTTTATCTGTCTTTCCGACAGTAAAGTATGAATTTCCAAGATTATAATGAATCTCGGCATCGGGTTCCACGTTCAAAGCCTCTCTGTACTGGTTAATAGCCTCTTGAAACATCCCTGATCCATTATAGCACATGCCAAGATTGTTGCGTGCCTCACTATAATCGGGACGTAATGCGATTGCCTTCTTCAACTCAACAATTGCCTTTTCATATTCTCCCTTTTGACCATGCCAGAGTCCCAGATTATTATATGCATCCGGATAGCGGGGATCCAATTCCACGGCTTTTTCGAATTCCCGTAAAGCCGCGCCGGTTTTTCCCGTCGCCTGATAATAAGCCCCGAGATTATTATGGGCTCTGGCAATCCCCGGATACTTGTCTATGACGTCCAGCCAGAGGGTTCCGCTGTTCTGCCAGACATTATTTCTCTTATATGCTAAATAAGAACAGGATCCAATCGATACAATTAAAAGGAAAACCAGGATCACTTTTTTTGCCTTTTCCCGGGGTACGTGCCACCTGTAGACTTTATCCCAGCCCAGACCGATCAGATAGAACAACCCGAAGGAAGGAATATACATATACCTGTCCGCGGCGAAGTCTATTCCCGCCCTTGGTATGATATCGAGAACGGGAAGCAAAGTTATAAAAAGGAAAAGAGTCCCAAAGATTATTTCCCGTGTATATTTTCTTGAATAAAAGATGCCGGTCATAATGACCACAAGAAGGAAGAAGGAAAGAAAAACAGATGGCGTGAGCAGATGAATCTTTTCCGGGTAAGGGTATATTAGAGAAAGGCCGGTGGGCCATACAATCTTGCCGAGATAGAAAATGATTGATTTTCCGGCCAGAAGAAGCCTTTCAAAAACAGGAATAAGTTCCTTTGCACCCGCTCCGCTTTTCAGATCCCGGCCTAAAATTGCCAACAGACCGAAGATAATGCTGATAATAAAAAAAGGGATTTTTTCAATTAACATCTTTCTTTCAAACTGCCTGCGATATCGGTAATCAAAAAGCAGCAAAACTAAGGGAAGAGTAACCCCCATTGGTTTGGATAAGAGAGAAAGAACAAAGGCAAAAAGGGTGACAAAGTAATATTTCCCCTTCGATCTTACCAGATAAAAACAATAAGCAATAAGAGCCCCCAAAAAGAAAATGGTTGACAACTGGTCCTTTCTTTCCGATATCCAGGCGACCGACTCTGCATGGAGGGGATGTACGCCGAAGAGGAGCGCACCCACAATAGACGCGGATAAACTCCCGCTTAAAAGATAGATGAGACAGAAGACAAGAAGGGTATTGGAAATATGCAAAACAAGGTTTGTAAAATGATACGTTGCGGGGTTTAAACCGGCAATTGCGTATTCAACACTATATGAGCATTGTACCAGGGGAAGATACATTGCCGTTGGAAAAGAGGTAAAAATCTTTTTCGCATTTTTCCACGATATGGTTTTTATGGTGTTGTTATTATAGACTAATTTATCATCGTCGTAGTTGACGAATTCATTGTCGAGGGTGTTGGAAAAGACAAGGAAGGTAAAAAGGGCAATAAAAAGAAGCGATAATGTTACTGCTACTCTGCTGTTCCGAATAGGTGCCATTCTCCCCCGGCATGATCCGGACTGTTAAAAGAGGGCCTTGCCTCAAAAAGACAAGGCCCCTTAATATATATTGACGATCTTTTTAAAATCACTTACTCTAATCCTCTACAGCCTGTTTAGTGCCGGCAAATGACCCGACAGCGTGATAGTCACAACAGCTATGATCCATCTGCCATACACCGCCTATCGCCGCGGCATTGGTGCCGTAAAAAGAACCGTGTCCCGAGTACGAGGTAGCACTTATTTCAGTACCCGTTGTGCCCAGTTTCCACGTACCTTCGCTCAGACTGAACTTACTGTCACTTATTGAACCTGAAGCATTTTCTATGATAGCCGAATGGCTGGTTCCGGTAACAGTCATATTAAAGTCACTGATTTCGGCTGTAGCGAAATTCACAGTGGAATCGAATGTTCCCGTCATATTATCGCCCACAGCGTCACTCTTCCAGAATGTCCCATAGGCGTCACCGCTGTATGTCGCCGTGCCCGTCGGCATATCCTGTGTATAATCACCCCAGACGTAATAACCGCGGTTCGCAAAATAATAATCGTGTCCATCGCTTGGCATTGCGGTCGTTTGTGTCCAGTGCCCCCACTCCATATATTCGCTGTGACCGGTCTCCGTTCGGCTGATCCCTTCGGAGCCGGACCAGGTAACAGGATACTCATAAAAGCGGGTCCACTCATCAAGTGTTCTCGGACTTACACTCCCGTTCAGCTTGATATAATACGTAGCAACATCTTTTCCTGCTTCTGCAACCTTGACACTGCCGGCATCAAAATTTGTCAGCGTCTGGCTTATGTAAGTTGTGGCGTACGTCCTCGTTCCAGACGAATGTTCAAGCATCCCTGTCATATAGCCGTAATGGGTCGACGGAGCGATACTTCCTTTATCACCCTTGAATATACCGACGGCCCCCGTGTTGGAACTTGTATTATACATCCCCCAGGCGCCACCGATGTAATCCGCAGCACTCCCGTAAAACGACCCGTAACACATCTTGTCATCAGGGGTCACACCATTGAGATTCCATGTGCCCCCTGTGATCTGGAAGTAACTGCTACCCGAAAAAGACCCTGTGGCGTCTGTGATTGAGGCCGACGTTGACTCGTCGCTGGACAAAACACTCAAGTCAAAATCGCTTATCGCGGCAGTACTAAAATTAACACTGCAGCTGAAAGACCCATCCATATCGGTACCACTACCCGATGACCAGTAAGTGCCGTATGCATCTCCGCTATAGGAAGCCGATCCCGTACCGGGCATCGATGATGTGTCATCACCGAAGATGTAATATCCCCTGTTATCCACGAGATAATCCACGCTATCTACGGTAAATTTCGTAGGTATGATCCAGTAACCCCATTCGAGCAGGTAATCACTAGCTTCGCCACTGATATGACCCAGTTCGCTATGATTTATCGCATGGTTGTCTCCAAGATCTCCCGAGTTTTTCGATCCGGAATCGAACATCGCCCACTTCGCATAAGGATTATCCAGGGTATATCCAGGGCCAGCTCTTAGATAATCGGATGATGTGTTCTTGCTGCCCCTCGCCCAAATATTGTCACCATTGAAATTCTGACGAGTCTTGCTGGCAAACACTTCCTCCAGACTGGAACCGGATTGATTTGTAAGCATCCCCGCGAAGTACCCCACTTGAGTTCCCGTTGCATTCGTCTCAGGATCGGTAACAGTATCGGATACTCCCTCTTCTGATCCTTTACCTGTCAGCGTCTGTGTAAGATCGGTAGACGTAGTTGAGCCATTAGTCCCGCCACCACCTGTTCCGCCGCCTGTTCCACCACCTGTTCCACCGCCTGTTCCACCGCCTCCACCCGGCGCTGATGTATCATCCAGAAACTGCTGCCATACATTGGGCGGAATAAAGACCACATTGCCGGGACCCGTAACGAACATATTGATCATCTGTCCGGGAAGCAATGTCACGCTCTGCCCGGTTACCGTTGAAGTGACAGTCACTGTTCCATCAAAATTGTAAACTATCGTAGCGGTTATGTAGCCCTCGGGACCACTCTGAGCAAGCCTGATCCATCCCGTCTCCGAGGCATCGGCAAGGTATACAGGGCGCAGGGCAGTCGATTTTTCCTTCGTCTCCTTGACTTCCACACCGAACTTGGTCCCCCTCACCCCCGCTACGGCGGTCGGGGTCTCAACCGACATCGACGCCTTTCTGTACCGAAGTAATTTCAGGGCATAGAACATCGCCTTGCCCCTGGTCACTTTATAAACCGATTTCTTTTCCTTCAGTTTGAGGTCGGCTGCAAATTCCTTTATGGCAAGCATGGTCTTTTCACCCAGTGTGACCACATTATCGTCAAGGAACTTCAGGCGACAGCGGGATTTTTCCAGCGTAAAAATGATGTCCTTTTTAAAAAGCTTGTCACCGGGCACCGCAAAGTAGGCCTCACCCGAATCCCCGTGTCTTACAACCATATGACCGGCTAAAGTCCTCACAAACCCCACTTCTTCAGCGTCGGAGCTGATAAAATAATCTTTTATATCAAGGCCCCGCAGCTCCTCCTGGAGCATGTCTGCCGGCACCGCATTTCCCCTGCCCTCCTGGCACAACAAAATCTGCGACCACCCTAACAGAAAGGCCGCGACAATTAACATTATAAAAATATGCCGTTTCATGGTTATTCCCCCTGTTTAAGCTGTACCTTGACAGTTAAAACTTAAACCCCACATTAATCGTGTAGGTGGCTTTGTCAAACTCGTAAAGTGAAGCATTTGAATGATTGTCTGTATAGTAAAATGCAAGCGATGCGAAAAAATCCTTGTAAAACTCCTGGTTTACAACTGCCGTGATGGTATGACGTCTGTCTTCACGATCCTGTGTATACAGAAGGGGCTTATCCCTGTAATTCTTCTCAATCCATTTGTACCTGAAGAAAATCTCCGTGTTGGTGGAAAACCGTGTAAAATACGATAGCGCATAGTACCATGCACTGTAACAGAATCTGCGTGCATCGGCATCACGATTCTCGTGCCCTAAAGCCCCCGAAATAATATGACGACGATTCCCCAGATAAATACTCGGACTGAGTTCATAAACCTGGGTGTTATTTTCAAGGGATGAATTGTCCTCATTATAGAAGAATTCTTTGTTGTAGGAGTATAATGCGCGCAGACTGAAATACTGGGAGAAGTAATGCTCATAACTGGGATCAATATGAATAATATTAGACAGGCGCTCACTTCCGTAATACTGCTCACGGTATCCGACAGGCGCCTTGATGATATCGCGTCTGCCAACCCACCAGGGACCCGTATTTATATCAACCATCATAAAGTTGTACTTGGAGTAAGTTTGATAAGCGCTGTTGTAAAATATAACTTCCGTATTCCACATGAAATTCTGTTTCCGGCCAAAATCATAGAGAACATTGCCCTGTAGACTGGTTACCAGTGCCTCGTCTCGAATCTTTTTGGAATCAGTATCGATTGTCAGGGTTCCTCCTGATACCTTCAGTTCCCGCTCATTCGGGCCCGCGCTGACATTGGTGTCATACATGATGCCCTGGGAAAACCTGACATTCCAGAATAGCTTCTTCGTCTCCTGTTCTATAGCGGCAAGGAGCTTATCCATATTTTTCTGAACGGCTTCAGGTGGTTTTGCCGCCCGGACTATTTCGATCTCCCGGCGCGCTTCATCGTATTTTCCCAGCTTGAAATAGCTCATCGCAAGTTCCAGCCTGACCCTGTGCAGTTGGGGATCTATCTCCAGCATCCTCTTAAACTTTTCGATGGCAAGCTGGATCTCTCCGGCATTCATGGCGCTTGTGCCGAGCCACCACATGACGTCCATCGTCTCCACATCGCCGGCTATCTCCTTGAAGATGGTCAGGGCTTGCCCAAACTTTCTGTCGTAATAGAGGGTCATCGCCTCGGCGAGTTTTTCATCCAGGGCTTTAATCTCCTCCGGGGTCATCGTGCGGAGCTTTTCAACAGCCTTCTTGTTTGCCTTATCGCTGGATTCCGATACCGGACTGTCTGAAGGATCTGCGGCCCTGATTGAATCTGACGGAAAGAAAAGAGAAGAAAAAATGAAAAATAGAATAATTCCAAAGTACAAACTAAATCTACAATGCATGATTACCTCTTTTCATCTAAAATTGGGGGCATTCCGCCTGGTATCCATTGAACTTGAGAAATCTACAAATTTTCAACTTTTCCATACTGTCTGTACCGTTTAAGCCGGAATCGACCCCAGGCAAGACAAGACTTCGCAAGCCCTATGATTATCTTCAGGGCGCCCATTTTTTCAGGCGGTACAAGTTCTCCGGCAAGAAACATTCTCAGCGCATCGAGGCGTCGTATCTTTCCCGATGAGGTACGCGGGAGGGTACCGGGTTCAAGTATTTGCACGAGGTGCGGACTCAACCCTGTGCCTGCAATAACACATTCCCTTATCATTCCGACTAATACTTCTTCCGATCGTGTGGCGCGCCTGTCCCTCTCGGCAAGAATGATGAGCTGCTCGCCCTTCCCTTTCACAAATGTACTGACCGCAGCAACACATCCGGCACGAACATCCTTTACATCGCACACCAGTGTTTCGATTGCCTGAGGGGCAATGTTTTGGCCGCGAATTATTATAATGTCCTTTGTCCTTCCGGTAATGTATAGCTCTTTATCGCAGATGAATCCCAAATCTCCGGTATCGAGCCAGCCGTTGCGGATCGTCGTTGAGGTCGTTTCCGGATCGCCATAGTAGCCGGGCGACACAGAGGGTCCCTTTACCATGATCTTGCCAACGCGATTATCTTTCATCGGTGTATCCCGCTCATCGCAAATCCGAACATCGATTCCGCAAAGAGGCCGGCCGACGGAGACAACCTCATGTCCGTCTCCCGGATCGGCCCTCCCCTGTTCGGAGATACTCGCACGATCAAACTCCTTTACCACCGGCGGCTCCATAAAATCAGAAAATGTGACGGCTAATACCGTTTCCGCGAGCCCATAGACGGGGGTCATCGCGGCGTCACTGAAACCCCACTTCGCGAAACGCTGTACAAATTTTTTTATCCCAGGCACATCGATCTGTTCCGACCCGTTCATCGCAACTTTCCAGCATGAGAGGTCCACCCCGGCCATTTCATCATCTCTGATTTTTTCTGTGCAGAAATTGTATGCAAAGTGAGGGGCCGGAGAAATTCCCGCTCTGTAGCGGGAGATTGTCTGTAACCAGATAGCAGGCTTTGCGACAAAAACGTCGGGCTCGATATAATTCATTGTTGCGGGATAATAAAGCCCATTGAACATACATCCGACCAAACCCATGTCGTGATAAAGGGGAAGCCAGCACACAGTCTCCAGGGACAGCTCTTCCGGAGAATACATCCGGAATATCTTGCCCATCATCTCCAGATTGCTGATAAGATTTACGTGCGACACTATAACTGCCTTCGGATCAACGGTAGTACCGGATGAAAATTGCAGAAAGGCGGGACTGTCCGGATCGGGGTAAACCGGGGTCCATACGGCAGAACCGAGAAGACTCTTGGGATTGAAAACGGTTTCGACAGTATCCACGCCTTCCACGACCGGGCCTAAGATCTTTCCTATTCGCCCATCCACAACGAGAAACCTCGTTCCGATTTTTGACAACATCCTCCGGGTTCGATCGTAGTATTCGGGCAACCGGCCAAGCCGAAATGGCGGATATAGCGCGCAAGGAATTCCCCCGGCGAGTATAACACCGAGAAACACGTCAAAGAAGTGAATCGAGGTAGGAAGGATCACGCCCACACGATCTCCCGGCACAAGGCCCGTGGACTGAAGTGTGCCAGCCACTGACTTTGCCCTTTTCAGGATATCGCAGTATGGGTAAAAGGTAGCTTCACCGGAGCGAGAGATGAACCGCACACCAAATGACGTACATTCTTCTCTCGTAGAGAGCGCTTCCACGATAGTTAAAAATGGCACTTTGTGCTGGACCATTATAAAAGCCTCTACCCGGTAAACCGGTGCTATATCTTTTTTTTGATTAGATTAATTATATCCTGTAAGGTTTCTATTTTTGCCGTATCTTCCAGCTCAAATGCAATTCCATAATGATCTTCAATCGCGAATATAAACGCCGTCTGGGCAAGGGAATCGAGGTTGAGAGTTTCTATTATGGGAGAATCAGGCTGAAGCCGGGAAAGCTCTTCCGGAGCAAGTTCTAATTCTTTCACGGCTATAAGCTTCAAATCTGTTAGAATGTCTTCTTTTGCCGCCTCTTTCATTCTTTTTTAAATTGCCTTATCCGTGTGAACACCTGCCATGATTAAAGGGTCTAAATCTGCCGCTCAATATAAATCGTAACAATAGAAAATGCAACAAGAAATTAATTGGGTTCGTCACAGTAACTGTTCGAAAAGTTTTACACCTTGAACTGAACAGCGAGCGAATAAAACCAATAATTCTTCGAAGAAAAATAACGTCAGTAATTTTCCTTAACAGTCTGAGATTCCCCGAAGATTTCTCCACCACGAACCCACGGCATTATTTTTCATAATAGTAAAACAACTTCAATACAAACTTGATACTTGACTCATTCGTAAAAATCAGGTGAAAATTAATTTTTCTTTGACAGTGACGTGACAAGTAGTGTAGCATTTTTTTTCAAATGTATGCATATATGACGTACAGGTTCTTAAAGTAAAAGAAAGCCGGTTTCAGGATTATATATGCGATCCTGCAAAAACAGATCGAAGACTAACTGAACAATGTAATCTGGCAAAGTATCTTTTGAACTGAACAGCGAGCGCATTCCCCGTTGCTTGCAGCGGGGAGCTTCAATGTTAAAAACAGAAAAAGCCAATGAAGAAAACGTTCATACACAGTATCTTCCTTTTTTTGGTTTGCATCTCCATCCCCTTCCAGCAACTCGAAGCTGCAGAGCGTACCATTTCCTTAGAGGATGCAATTTTAAAGACCCTTGAATCTAATCTCGGAGTTAAAATACAGAAAGAAAAAGTTCGTCAAAGTGAAGGTGCGCTGCAAAAAGCTTCAGGAACATTCGATTGGACAGGAACCGGCACCATTTCCAGAGAGCTTCAAAAGCTGCCCCTGACGGAATTACAGAAACGAGCGGCAGAAGCCGCCGCCGCTTCAAGTGGCGGTTCCGTTACGGACAAACTCAAGGGAGAAGATACAGCTTTATCCATCGGGGTTTCAAAAAAGTCGCGCACAGGAATAACGGTTTCGCCAACTGTATCGGCGTTGGATTCATATGACAATTCTTCTCAGTACAAATCAGTAAATCGTTCCGATGTCAACGTTGAAATCGTCATTCCCCTGTTAAGAGGACTTGGCGTAAAAAACACCGGCGCCAATGAATTGGCTGCACGTTCCAACCTTAATACCTCAGAATTATTATCAAAGCACAATATTTCCAAAAGTGTTTTCTCCACAGCATCGGCTTACTGGAAGTGTCTCGCTGCCGGAAAGAACGTGGAAATCCTTGAAGATTCGGAAAAACGTTCTTTTGAGATATTCAAACTCGTTGAGCTTCTCGTACAAGGAGGAGAAATTGAGCCGTTTCTTTTGAATCAGGCAAGAGCCAAGCTTCTCATTAGGCAAAGCAGCCTTTCAGATGCCCGGCTTGAGCTTTATAAAAGCAAACAGGCCCTTGCCGTTGCCATTGGCCTCACCCCGCAGGAATTATCCACAGCTCCGCGTGTAGAGGGAACATATCCTGAAGTGATTAATCCGGATGTTTTTGAAACCCTTGCTCGTGATAAGTACATCAACGAAGCGTTGAGGCACAGGGCCGATTATCTCTCATCCAAAGTCGACATTAATACAGAAGAAATTCTCTTACACAAGGCAGAAAATGATATAAAGCCTCGTCTCGATTTCAGTTTCAGAGTCGGATATGCCGGGCTGGATGAAAGCTCGAATGCACACCGCTATTACGAAGGGTTTTCCAACAACCTGACGGGGGGCAATGTCTTCGGGGCGCTCAACCTCGAACTACCAATCGAAAACAACGCAGCTCGAGGCGAAATGCTTCGCAGGAAAGCTCTTGTGAAAGAGAAGGCGTTTACTGCGGCTGAATTATCTAACAATATTGCTTCACAGGTACTTGTTGCCATGGAAACACTGCGGCGTACCATTCATGAATACAATCTCTCCCGAAAGTCAACGGAAGATTATCGTAAAGCGGTAATCCATGAAAACGCCAAGCTCAAAGAAAATGAAACCACTTTGACCTCGGTCATTGATATAGAGGACCGTTACTCCGAAGCCAGGGTCGCAGAAAATAATGCGATGAGCAAATATATCGTAGCTTTGGCCGAACTCCGTTATGTTACCGGCACTGTTTTTGAAGAAGACGGAAAAGACGAGAAAGTTCGTTTCAGGCTGAAAAGCCTGATGGAGCTGCCCTTTTAAAATAACCTTAAAAAACATGTATCTGGGACGTGATAAATGAAAAAGAAATTAGTTGTCATTCTTGTTCTGGCTATGTTTGCAGTTAATTCGGAACTCATGGCCGGAGAAAAAGTAGGCGCGTTAGGCCGCATTAAGCCGGCCGGCGGTATCGTTAATCTGGTAGGACAATCCGGAGATATCATCGCTGACATTATGGTTAAAGAGGGCGATTTTGTTGAAAAAGGGACACAGCTCGTCATTTTACGCAGCAAAGCCACTCAGTCGCTTGAAGTCGCATTGGCCGAACTGGCAGTAGAGGAGGCAGATAAGCTGGGCAAGAAGGCCATTGCGATTCAAAAACTGAAGGTGAAGGTTGCAAAAGAGGATCACGAATTAGCCTCAAAAAGACTCAGCAGATTTGAAAGAATTGGTGGTGACTCGGTTTCCAAACAGGAGACACAGCTCCGTGAAAGCCATGTAAAGACTGCTCAACTCAATCTTGACCTGGCAGGTCAGGAACTGCAGCGCCTCGTATTGGATCGCGATATCAAGGTAAAGAGAGCAATTGACCAACTACACGTAGCCAGAGAAAAATTGCAAAATGCGGTCATCAAAGCACCATGTGATGGAACCATAATCGAGATCCTTCAGAACGTTGGGGAAAGTACCGGAAGCGGAACAATCATAACGATGGCGGATCTCAGGCAGATATATGTAATTGCAGATATTTTCGAGAGTGACCTCCTGAAACTGTCGCTCGGTCAGAGTGTTACGATTACCAGCAATTCTCTGCCCAAAGCATTAACAGGACAGATCGAATCCATCGGCAGAGTAATTTCCGAAAAATCGAAAGTTGCCAAAGTCAAGATTCGCCTTAATCACTCCGAAGTAGCAGACAAATTGATTAATATGGAAGTTAATGTCTCCATCAATTTATAACTTCCATGAAAATATGTTTGAAAAAAGCCTTTCAGTCTGTCCCCACAAGGCATCAATAACAGGCAGGTTTCGCTTTCAGCCGGAGAACAGTACACTATGACCGAGCAGGAATTTAACCCTATCACAGAAAAAATCCGTGAAACTATAGAGGCCGGTCACACCTTTTCCACCAAAAAAAAGGCAGCACCCTCGATAGAAATAAAAAATATCAACTATTCATACGGCGATGGTGAAAATAAAATCCAGGTTCTTTTCGACAACAACCTGACCATGTATCCCGGAGAAATTGTCATAATGACAGGTCCATCCGGTTCGGGGAAGACGACTCTGTTGACGCTTATCGGTGCTTTGCGGGCAGTTCAAGAGGGCAGTCTGAAAATCTTCGGAAATGAACTCTATGGGCTGAGTTCTCTGGAACAAGCTAAGATCCGCCGTAACATAGGCTTTATATTTCAAGCCCACAACCTTTTCGAGGCATTGACCACATATCAGAATGTAAAACTTGCCACTGAGCTTTCTGACTATACAAATGAAGATGCCCAAAACTTCTCTGAAGAGATTTTGAAGGAGCTGGAGCTTGGGGAACACCTCTCTAAAAAACCGCAAAAACTTTCGGGCGGACAGCGACAGAGGGTAGCCATCGGGAGGGCCCTCGTAAACCGTCCCAAACTGATTCTTGCCGACGAACCAACGGCAGCTCTCGACAAGAATACGGGAAGGCTCGTTGTAAATATCCTCAAAAAAATGGCAAAGTCAGAGGACTGCACGGTCCTTATCGTTACTCATGACAATCGAATTCTCGATGTGGCAGACCGTATCGTCAGGATGGTAGATGGATATGTGGACTCCGATATTGACGTCGCCGAATCTCTGACAATAGCAACATTTCTCATAAAGTGTCCTATCTTTAAAGATTCCAACCCGACTCTGCTTGCCGATATTGCAAACAAGCTGCTCCAGGAAACCCACCCTGCGGGAACCGTCATTATAAGGCAGGGCGATGAAGGAGAGAAATTTTACATCATACGGACGGGTCGTGTGAAAGTTATTAAGGAAACGGATGGCAAGGAGGAGTTTCTTATCGAACTTGGCCCCGGCGATTTCTTCGGGGAACTCGCTCTCTTAAGAAAGGAACCGCGCGCCGCTACGGTCAGAGCGATAGAAGAAGTGGAACTTCTTACCCTTTCCAGGGAACTATTCACTGAAATTGTTGAAGCGAGTCCCACCTTGGATGAACAGTTGAAAAAGGTGTATTTCAGCAAATAACAATATGCCTATTTTACATAGAATCCCCGGTATTGAAAATGAAAAAGCGCTCGCTGTTCAGTTCAACTTTTTTTCAGCATAGCTGAAAAATACGTAAGGAGTAAATAACATGTCAAAGAAGAGAGCCCTTGTCTGCGGAGCGGGAGGGTTCATAGGAAGTCATTTGATCAAAAGATTAAAAAATGAAGGATTCTGGGTCAGAGGTGTTGATCTTAAATATCCCGAATTCTCTCCTACAGAAGCAGATGACTTTCTATTGGGAGATTTGCGTGATCCACGGGTTTGCAGGTCTCTGTTTGACACACAGTTTGATGAAGTCTACCAGCTGGCTGCCGACATGGGAGGAGCCGGATACATCTTCACAGGCGAAAATGACGCTGATGTCATGCACAATTCGGCCCTGATTAATTTAAATATGCTTGAAGCATGTTTAAATGAAAATACCGGGCGAATTTTCTACTCTTCATCGGCATGTATCTATCCCCAATACAATCAGATGGACCCGGAGAATCCAATCTGTTCGGAAGACAGCGTCTATCCGGCGCACCCCGATAGTGAGTATGGATGGGAGAAGCTGTTCAGCGAGCGCCTGTATCTTGCATTTCATAGAAATTACGGAATGCATGTGAGCATCGCCCGTTTTCATAACATATTTGGACCCGAGGGCGTCTGGAACGGGGGAAGAGAAAAAGCCCCGGCCGCCATTTGCCGAAAAGTTGCCGAAGCGAATGATGGGGGAGAAATAGAGATCTGGGGAGACGGCAAACAGACAAGATCATTCCTCTATATCGACGAATGTCTGGAGGGAATCACACGGCTCATGCGATCTGATTGGACGGGTCCGGTGAATATAGGCTCTGAGGAAATGGTAAGTATTGGTCATTTGGTAGAAACGGTCACGGACATTGCGGGAAAAGACCTGACCGTTAGACACATCGAGGGACCGTTAGGCGTTCGAGGCAGAAATTCGGACAACAGGCTTATTCAGGAAAAATTGGGCTGGAAACCATCTCAGCCGCTGAGGGCTGGATTGGAAAAAACATACCGCTGGATCGATTCACAGGTCAAGAACTATCAGACGGCATGAGAACGAACATTGACAGGGAACACACCCGCAAGCCCCGTCTTGTAGGCGGAACATCCATAATCAACCTCCTCCCCCTCACGCGACGCAAGCGCCTGCGCTGCACGTGACGGGGGAGGAGTAAGGTGGGGGTGAAAAATTTGTCAAATACCCCCTCTTCCTAACCTTCTCCCACCGGGAGAGAAGGAACTATAAGGATGCCTTTCATCCCCGTGTAAAACATGGGGTATTCTGACATATTTTCATAAAGTAAGAAGAAGCATAAATGGAGCAACAGGTGTGAGTACCAGATATTCCATTATAGGGCTCGGTAAACTGGGCTGCAGCATGGCTGCAGCCATTGCCAAAAGAGGTTTTCAGGTCGTCGGAGTTGACATCATTCCGGAGGTTGTGGCCAAGGTGAACAGTGGGATTGCACCGGTCAAAGAAACTGATCTTCAGAAAACGATTGAAGCTAACAAAGAGAGGATCAGGGCCACCCTGGATACTACGGATGCCATTCTCAACACAGACCTCTCCTTTGTTATCGTCCCCACCCCGAGTGACCGAAACGGAGTCTTCTCGCTCCAGTATGCGGCATGGGCATTTAAAGAAATCGGCCGCGCACTGGCCTCAAAAAACGAATACCATAATGTGGTTTTGACGAGTACGGTTCTGCCTGGTTCAACGCGTTACGGCTTGCTGCCGATCCTGGAGAAGGAGTCGGGCAAATCCTGTGGTTCGAATTTCGGTCTCTGTTACAGCCCGGAGTTCATCGCCCTTGGCAGTATTATTCAAGATTTCCTGAACCCCGATTTTACTCTTGTCGGTGAGTTCGACGAACGGGCAGGCAGTCAACTCGAATCCTGCTATTCCCGGATCATGGAAAACAGCCCCCCCTGCAAGCGGATGAGCATCGAAAATGCCGAACTCACAAAGATCGCGCTTAATACGTTCATTACCACTAAAATCACCTATGCCAACATGCTGGTCGAACTGTGCGAGAAGATACCGGGAGGCGACGTGGATATCGTAACCGATGCTATCGGTACGGACATGCGTATCGGGGCGAAATTTCTTAAGGGTGCGTTAGGATATGGAGGCCCCTGTTTTCCGAGGGACAATGTCGCCCTTACGGTCTTTTCAGACGCAGTTGGGGTGAAGGCAGAGCTTGCCGAAACGACGGACAGAATGAACCGTGAACTCGTTGATAAGATCGTGGACCGTCTGAAACCTTACCTCAGGCCGGGAATAACGGTTGCCGTGCTTGGCCTTGCATATAAACCCCATTCCCACGTGGTCGAAGAGTCACAGGGAATTTATTTAGCCAAGGCTCTCGCAAGCGCCGGGGTAAGAGTGATAAGCTACGACCCTCAGGCCAAAACGGAAGCAAGAGAGATTTTTCGTGACAAGGCCCTCGTTCTCGACGACGTAGAATCCTGTCTCAACCAGGCCCACGTGGTCATCATCACCACACCGGATCCTGCATTCAGGGCATTGCGATCCGAAAATTTTCCCACAAAAGATCCTCCGGTTGTTGTATTTGACTGCTGGCGGATCCTCCGGAATAAGCTGGCTGGGAAGGACCATGTTATATATATTCCCATGGGAGTCGCAACGGATGAACAGGCGATAGGCAGAATGTACGATTTATGGGGGGATAAGGTCTCATAGCGGATATCGGGTGGTTTTTATTACACAGTCCGGTTTCTTGAAAAAGACACTATGTTCGTCGTTATGCAGAATAACTCTCTTACAACTGATTTGTTACCTTCACGTAAAATCCTTTTCCGGGGCATGCAGTGGTTCATCATATTTACCGTCGTCGGGGTTGGAATCGCTCTCTGGTGGAAAACACCCGACCATTCCCGGGTCCTGGAATACAATCTAAACTGGGCATTTGTGGGACTGGTAATACCTTTAGTCGTGGTCGATTATATACTCGGCGGCATTCGTTTCCGGCTGTTTTTTGACGGGACCATATTGCCCTGTGTCTCGCTTTGGAACTGCATGCGTTCAAACTGGGCAAACTGTTTTATGGGAGCGGTAACCCCCTTCAGGACAGGAGGCGGTCCGGCACAGCTCTATATCCTCTGGAGATGCGGGGTGAAAATATCCCAGAGTATGCTCGTTTCCGTAATAACCTTTATTGCAACTTTGTTCTTTTTTTTAATTGCCAGTATTACTGTTCTTTACGTTTTCCCTGAAGGTCTCTTTGGAAGCCAGATGGAAAAGTTGATTCGCGGAGGGTTTATTGTCTTTGGAGTGCTCTCTGCCGCGCTTTTTTCTATCCTCCTGTTTCCTTCGATAGCAGAGAACTCGGTTAAATTCGTTTTCAGACTGATCCCCTTTAGTTTTGGCGGGCTGGAAAGATTAAAAGACCTCTCCTTAGGGCTCTTGCAGAAGGGTACACACCGATTTACGGAAGACTTTGCCCGTCTCCGGAAGGAAAAGAAAGCGGTCATCGCCGCAACCTTTATAATCACGCCGGTCCTTTTCTGTAATAAATTTCTGATAGGTTACGTAATTGCCCGGGTATTCCTGCCGGATGTCCCTCTCGGTTCAATTATCGGATTGCAGATCATAATCTATTTTCTGAACTATTTTGCCCCGACACCCGGCGCGTCAGGAATCGAAGAGGTTTCTTCCGTATGGCTTCTGGGACATATAATACCACAGGACATTCTGATATTATTCGCGATCCTGTTGCGATTTTCTACCACCATTTTAGCGGCTTTTCTGGGAGGTATTGTTATCTTTCTGGATCTCCGTAAAAACATAATAAAGCGCCCCTCTTTGATAAAAAGCGGGGATGGCATTTTATAAGTGCGGTCTTGATAAAATAAATAAAATATACGACAGGTCGAAACGTTATGCGGGTACCTTACGCCTGGAACAATACCTTCCACAATAAGAAACGAACCTTTTCCGCCGTAGCCGGGATTGCGTTCTCCGTCCTTCTGATTTTCATGCAAGTGGGATTTCTTGAAACAGGCAAACGGGGCTCAACACTCCTCTATCAATATCTCGACTTTGATCTGATCATGACCTCTGACAGATATGAATTTCTCACATCAAGCGGAAGCTTTGACAAGGCCCGCTTAATTCAGGCCATGGTCGTCCCCGGCGTAAAAGACGTCATGCCCCTAAATATCGGGGAAGGAGAATGGAAAAATCCGGAAACTGAGATTACCTCGGGAGTAATACTCATAGGAATTGACCCGAACCCATCATTCATTCGCAATACGGGGGTAAAGTCGAATCTCGATACCATCACCAAAACAAGGACTGTCATGCTTGATACCCTCTCGACCGAGGAATACGGTCCGCTGAAAAAAAATAGCGAGGCCAGAATCAACGATGTGGATATTACCGTCACATCTCTGTTCACCATGGGAATGCGTTTCTATAATGACGGCGCTGTATTTGTGAACAATCAAACTTTCCAAAGCCTTGTCCGTCGCGACGCAAGAATGGTAAATTTCGGCTTGATCAGGGTGGCGCCGGGGGCAGACATTACCACGATTAAAAGGAATTTGAAGGAAAATCTTCCGGATGACGTGCTGATCTTTGATCGACAGAAACTGATCACCAATGAGCAGGATTATTTCATCTACGTCCTCCCGGTCGGCATAATGTTTCAGGTGGGCGTGATTATCGCTTTCATCATCGGTTCCGTCATTCTGTTTCAGGTACTGGTCACAGAAATTACCAACAAACTGAACGAGTATGCGACGTTGAAGGCCATGGGTTTTACCACCAAAAATATATATAATATAGGATTCACGCAGGCCTTTCTGTTTGCCTTTATGGGATACATGCCGGCATTGGCGATTACTATCGGCCTTTTTCATTTTCTTCGTATAAAGGCAAAACTCCCGGCAGAGTTTACCCTCGGATTGGCGGGTTTCGTTTTCTTCATAACCCTTCTGATGTGTATTATCCCGGGTTTTCTGGCACTCCAAAAAGTAAGGAAGGCGGATCCTGCCGAGCTATTTTAAGCGTATGGAAAAGGTAAAAAAAATACATATTGAATGGAAGATACTGACTCACGACAGGCGGCGACTCGCACTTTCGTTAGCCGGGATTGCCTTTTCGGTGATTACCATGTTTCTGGAACTGGGGTTTTTTAACGGGTTCAATGACAGTCAGGCCAACTTGCCGCCCCTGTATAACGCGGATCTCGTCATGATGCACAAGAGCAAAGTCAATATGATGAAATCCAATAGAATAAATCGGGCATATCTCTACCAGGTCGCTCCCTTTGACGGGGTGACGGAGGTTATCCCTGTTTACGAAGGTAATCTGCGTCTCCGAAACCCTGAAACAGATATGGTCCATCGAATCGCAATAATTGCCTTCCCCATCGGCACCCCTCCCTTCACCATACCGGAGCTTAAGCTATATCAGGATATATTGAAGAAGAAAAATGCCGTCCTCTATGACTCCCGATCACGATCGGTTTACGGAAATATCAGGGAAGGTATGGACATTGAGCTCTCCGACAGTATTTACAAGGTAGGCGGAGTTATCAAATTAGGGCCTAACTTTGCCAGAAACGGCTATATCATCATGAGTGATACGAACTGGTTGACTCATACATCATCAAGATCCGATCAGATTTCTTTCGGCTTGATTCGTGTGAAACCCGGCGTTGATCTGAAAGATTTAAAGGCCCGAATAGTCTCCCTGAATCCGGAAGAAATAATTGCCATGACTCCGGGAGAACTGAGAGAACGCGACGTCCGTTTCTTCACCAAAGCAACTCCTTTCGGAATTATCTTCGGAACAGGCCTTGTCATCGGATTCGTCATCGGGGTAATGATCTGTTATCAAATCCTCTTTAACGAAGTAACCGACAACTTGCCGCAATACGCCACCCTGAAAGCTATCGGGTTTCCAAACCTCTATGTGATAAGTATCGTTATGAAAATTGCTCTCGTGCTCTCTCTGCTCGGGTTTTTCCCCGGCTTATTAGGAGGATGGATTCTGTATACAACTATAGAACATTTCACCAGGATCAATATGTTTCTAACGGCAGGACGAATCGCCCTTATATGTATTCTGACCGTATTGATGTGCGGCTTTGCCGGCGGTCTGGCCGTAAGAAAGGTCATGAAAGCGGATCCTGCCGAGCTCTTCTGAATCTACATCAATCACCCTTTTTCATCTCTTTGTAACATCTTCCGTACATTCCTTACCCCGATCATGCTGACGACAACACCCAAAGCAAGTCCCGCCGCTACATCGGTCAGATAATGGTATTGCCCGTAGATCGTTGCAAGTGAAAGCCCCACGACAAGGGGCAGGAAGACCCGTCCGGCAAGCCGGGGGTACTCAATCCGGACAAAGCTCATGACTACCACGGCAACGGCAACGTGTGCGCTTGGAAATGCACATCCCCGCAGGCCTGCATCCTCCACGAACCGGCGAAGGAATCCGGTTATGAAGAGTCCACGGTATTCCGCTAAAATCTGGTCAACAATGAAAAATCGGGGGCCGGCAACGGGAAACAGAATAAATACAAGGCACGAAGCAAAAAAAGTCAACGTCATGTAATAGAGATACGAATCATATGTATCCTCGCGATTGCCGAAATAGAGAAGCGCCGCACCGGACGGTATCATAAACCAGTATGTGGCATAGAACACCTGCATAACTTCCGTAAGAACCGGCGTGACCAGTTTCTGCACAGGGATATTCGGCAGCACGCCGAAAATGGCTGTTTCCGCTGAAATTATCAGCGGATCGAATTCGCCGGGGAAGACCAGGTGTATAAAATACGCCATATTCCAGTAGATAAACGGGATCGAAACGACGGGATACCACTGGCGGGTAAAATGGGCACATCGGGTCTTTCGCGACTGGATGAGTGGAACCAAAACCAGAATAAGAAAACAGATAAGAAAGTGTTTTGTTAGGTGCCAGGGCCAGCGGGGCAGATTGCCGTGAAAAATTACGATCAACCCGTTAAGAACGAGAAAAAAAGAAATCAGCGCACGGTCAACGGGCTTAAGCTCTCTCCAGCAATGGATCAATGTCTTCACAAAACCTCACACATCTCAATAATAGTTAAAAGTGAGGGAAGTTTCACTTTCTTTCAGCGAGTGCCGAATCGTAGAGCGCAATGATACGCGCTGTCACGGTTGACCACTCGTGTCTTTGCGCCAGCGCCCGGGCAGCAGCCGACATTTTAAGATATTTCCCTTCATTACCCAGGACCTGAACAATGCCGTTCGCCAGAGACCGGCTACTGCCCGGCTGAACGAGCAATGCAGCCCCGGAATCTCCGGCAAATTCACGGTAGCCTACGATATCCGATGCAACCACCGGTTTACCGTGGGCAAACGCTTCCAGAAGGGTTATACCGAAGCTCTCGCCCCCCAGTGAAGGGGTACAGACAATGTCGCAGGAGGCATAGGCTTGACGAAGCTCTTCCTCCGAGATTCTGCCAAGCCAGTTTATTTCCCCCTTTGTGTCCTCCATCTCCAGGCTTTCCCGTCCCGGACCCGCTACAACAAGGCGATATTCTCCCGGGAAAACCATATCGAGCAATCGGTGGGCATCAAGGAGGTGATAAAAGCCTTTACGGGGTTCATTCATCCGACCTACAAAAAGGATTGTCTTTTTTCGTTTTCCAAACGGGACGGGTTTTAGATCTGACGGCAGCGCGGCGGGCATCTCCACCGCATTAGGAATGATGTGATAGGTATCGGGGAACGTCCGTGCCACGAACCGGCCGGCGGCGTCGGAGACCGCGATCTTCACGTGAACCCTCTTATGATGCCATTTCAATACGGGCCTCCAATAGTCATAACCCCTGCTGGTCTCGGAATAGGTATGGTATGTACCGACATTAACACCACGAGAGTAATAAAGAACGAGGGTATTCAATATCGGCAGGAGCGGCTCCTGAAGGTGAACAATATCGGGCCGGAATTCCTTCAGAAGGGCCTTAACCCGGGACAGGATTCGAATATCAGGGGTTATGTTGGACATGGCCCTGTTCAGGGGCATGGAAAAGACCGCACCCATCACAATCAGGTCGGGGCAGTCGTGGCTGGCAGTATCCGAGCTGGGGCCGATCACCCGTACCTCGTATCCGGCTACCTTTTTCAGCGAGCGGTACAGTCCCCATAACTGATTGTTCACTCCGCCCTCAACGGCGAGGTCATATGGTGTGGTCAAAAGGATTTTTCTCAAATGATACCCTTCCTTATAAGATAAAACCAGAATCGATCGAACAGTTTGCCCATGGACCTCCAGGGCCTGACGACGGCCGTGGTCAGGAGACTCCTTATAAAAAGATAAGCAGTGCCGGTATCGGTGTACGGTTTGTCATCGTTAATGAATCCGATAATTTCATTTTCCTTATCTCGCCATTCGGCCAGACCTTCTCTCGAAGACCGGGCTGCCGCTTCGCAAATCTTCCCCACATTATCAAAATTTATCGGCTTGGGGAATCTGGGATTATATAGAATACCGTTTATGCCATCGGTTATATACTCGTTCATCGTCGGGTGGTTCGGCGCAACAACACACCTGCCCAGCGCCATGGCCTCAAGAAAGGTCATGCCGATTCCTTCGTACAACCTCGGCGCGAAATAGATGCGAGCAGACTTTACCAGCATAAGATAGTCCTCCCTCGACTCAAACCAGTCGCTAAAGGTGATACCATAACGGGAAATACTTTCTCTATCGGGGATATTCATTCCTTCTTCCCGAGCAAAGGGATTGTGATAATACATGGTTGAAATCCCGCTTCCTTCAACCAGTCTTTTTACTACATTCCAGGATATTTCCGGGGTTCTTTCTAAAAAAAAAGCGGTGAGACCTTCAGGATTGCTATCAGAATCATCACTATCCATCGGCTCAAAAGCGGGATAGTACCGTACATGGAGTGAATTTATCCGCAGCCTTCTCAGCCGGCGATGCAGGGTTTCTGAAAAACTGATAAACCTGAACTCCCTGTATTTGAACCAGAAAAGGTCGCTGTCATTGCGTGCACCGTCAAACATGGGCACAAAAATACACTTGTCCTTCAACCCCTTTATCTTATCAAGAGGATACATCACCTGGAAGAAAACGATCACATCATATCCGGCGGGATCGAATTTTTCCAACTGATCGAATTTTCCTGTTTTCCATGAATCGCACCAGAAGACGTCAACGACAAACGTCTTTTCTAACAAATCGATAAAAAATTGGGAGGATAATGTTTTGCGGTGAACGGAATGATCTATAAACGCTAATCTTTTCATAGGGCAGCAGATATGATATGTTAAAATTTAATTCGGTATTCGATGTTGGAGATTACTATACATCACCAGGCATATCAAGAACTACATAACGGGTAAAAACTTTCAGCACCGGAAAGAGTTCGAAAAATATCCCGGCATCACCCGGCGAAACAAAGCCATCTGAGCGGGATATTGACGACATATCTTAAAAAGAAAGGGCAAACTCTCATGCAAGCTGTGATCCTTGCCGCCGGAATCGGGAAGCGGCTCCGTCCGCTCACCGACTTTGTTCCAAAGTGCCTGGTCGAGGTAAACGGCAAGCCAATTCTTGTCAATACCCTGGAAATCCTCGAAAGTTACGGTATTGAAGAGACGATTCTGATTGTCGGATACCTGAGGGAAAAGGTATACGAAACGGTCGGCGATCGTTTCGGAAAGATGAGGATATCGTATGTGGAAAATCTCGAATACAATACCACTAATAACGTCTATTCGCTCTGGTTTGCAAAAGACCATTTGAACCGTGATACGATCCTCCTCGAAAGCGATGTCTACTTCGAGGGAACCCTGATCGATAAGCTTTTGAGTGAAAGAGAGTCGTGCACGGTACTCCTCGACAGGTTTCAACCTCACATGGATGGAACGGTCGTCGAAATGTCGCCGGATAATATCATTCGACGGCTGATCCCGTCGCGCGATCAACACCCCGGTTTCGACTTCTCCGATAAATACAAGACCGTAAATGTTTACTATTTCTCGAAAGAATTCCTGCAAAGATATTTTGTGCCCCACCTCGATCTCTACGTGAAAACCCAATCAATCACCGAATACTATGAGATTATTCTCGGCGCACTGATCTATTACGGGAAGCCTGAAATTTACGGTACCGTCGTCGACGGGATCAAGTGGTTTGAAATCGATGACGAGTCCGACCTTGCCCGCGCAAGTTACCACCTTTCATCAAAAGAGAAGAAACTGGAACAGATAGATCAACTCCACGGCGGATTCTGGCGGTACGATTTTCTCGATTTTTGCTATCTCTACAACCCCTATTATCCCTCCCCTGCCCTGATGAACATGCTCACATCGGCCTTCCCGCTCCTGATCCGGAACTATCCCAGCGGTATGACTAAAATCACCCAGCTCATTGCCCGGGCGCTTACGCTCAAGGCCGACCAGCTGGTTGCCGGTAACGGCGCCTCGGAAATTATAAGAGCCCTGAACAATCATTTTGTAAAAAAAATAACAATCCCCATTCCGACATTCAACGAGTACGAGAACACGCTCAGGCCGGAACAGATCAATTATTTCGACACGGAAAGGGACGGTTTTCGTCTCGATCCCGAAAGGTATGTAAACGCCGTGATACAATCGGGCTCCGACGCGGCCCTTATAATCAACCCCAACAATCCGACGTCCCTCTCTGTCGAGGAGAAAGAGATGGAGTTCATCCTCGAAAAACTGAAGGATAAGGCCTGCCTTATCATCGATGAATCATTCATGGACTTTGTCGCTCCCGAGAAAAAGTATTCGGCACACCAGGCAATAGATCGTTATCCGAATGTCATCCTGGTTCGAAGCATTAGTAAGGAGTTCGGGGTTCCCGGCCTACGGCTCGGATACGCGCTCTGCTCAAATCCACAAATCATCAGACGGCTTCGGGACACGGTTCCCATATGGAACATCAATTCCCTGGCGGAACAATTTCTTGAAGCAATGCCAAAGTTCGAGAAGGATTATCGGGAGTCGTGTGACCTCATAAGGCGTGACCGGGACGAACTGTACAAGAAATTAGAAAAGATTTCTTTTTTGAAACCATACCGGCCTTCGGCAAACTATGTCTTTGCAAAAGTTTCAGAACCATTCACCGGCAGAAGTCTCAGAGACCGGCTTTTTATGGACCACGCTATCCTGATAAAAGACTGCAGCAATAAGACCGGCCTCTCCGGAAAGAACTATGTGCGTATCGCATCTCGAAGCGGTCTGGACAACGAAAAGCTCATAAGTGTCCTTGAGGAACTTGCCTCCGAGAAATTATAGCTAATGTAAACAAATGCATTCACTGAAATGACGATCACTCAAGGGAATTTCACATGACATCACCGAAAAAAAAATCTGTTTTCCGCAACCCCTTACCGGAGCCGGGCGTACAGGGAAAGCTCATGGTCATTTACAACAGGCGGGATACACTGTGGGGATTGCTCAGCATGAAACAGGGGCTCTTTGCTGATTTTTTTGCCGTGATCGGCGCGCTCCGTTATGCGGAACAACACCGCGCAGCGGGAGTGTATGTAAATTTCCAGACGGACATCTACGTAGACCCCGAACGGGGAGAGAACTGGTGGGCATACTACTTCGAACCGAAGATGACGCTAAGAGACGACATTCCACGGCCTCCGGAAATTCATTTCAACAGTTGGATATACCGTTATGGTCCCTGGGCGTGGAACAGATCATGGAGTAGTGTCATTCTTCCCGATTATCCGAAAACCCGCCCCTACCCCATCAATGCGGCTGGAGAAATGAAAAACATCGGGGAGCTTGTTTTAAAATATATCAGGGTAAAGGAACCGATACGGGAGAAAGTCGAGACGTTTAGATTACTTAATATGGCAGGCGAGTTTATAATCGGCATCCATTACCGGGGAACGGACAAGAAACTGCTCTATCCGTATAAAAGCCCGTCATACGCTCTTTTTGAAGAACAGATAGGTCTCGTTTCCAAACGTTACAAACAGGATAGATTCAAGGTCTTTATTGCGACCGACGAGATTGAATTTCTCGAATGGGCGAAAAATCGATATCCCGACAATGTAATATTCTATGATGAGTCTCCCCGTCTTTCGGCCGCGGACCGGGTTGCCACCCGGGGCGGGGCTCACAAGAGCCGTGAATTTTCCCCGTACCTGAAGGGGGAAACCGCCGTCATCGATTGCCTCCTTTTATCGTCCTGTAACTACCTCATCAAAAACAGGTCGAGTCTCTCGGACATTTCACTTGCCTTCAATCCCTCCCTGGAATGGAGCATGATTCTCGGAGAAGACGATCCTATTTATTCCAGCGCCCCCATCTTATAAAGGCGGCTTCGAGTTTTTCCCAACCGCCCTCTTCATTCTATCTCCCGGAAAGACGGAAAACATACCATTCATCTCGGACGAAGTTATGATATTAATTCCCTGTACTCAATTTAGAGGCCGACTTTATCCTGTTTCCCCGTTCGTTTATAGCTTCCTGAAACAAACAAATCGTTATCCTTGTTGAGTATACAACCTTTCAATTCGTAATAAACACAATTTACACCCGACAAACATCGGCACCACACCCCACATTTTGCGGCAAAGACTTGATTGACATACGATAATGATTTTGATATATTTCTTTTTATATAAAGGGGTATTTTTACCAAAACGCGTCGATAAGTTCCAAATTGATTGAGTAGCGTATCGGTATTCAACCGGAGGCGACCAATATGAGCATTCTGAATATTCGCATGGCGCAATCGTGTGCAACGGAGGCTCGCCAGGTGGCAGAGGAATTTCATGCAGCGGTGGCGCAGCCGAACATGGAACTGGTGATCTTCTTTTGCTCCAGCGAATACGACCTCGATGCGCTGGCTGCGGAAATTAACCGCCTGTTTGCCGGGATTCAAGTGGTGGGATGCACCACGGCCGGGGAAATCGGGCCAGCCGGTTATTATCAGCATAGCCTGTCCGGAGTGAGCTTCCCTAAGGGCAGTTGCGTGGCCGTCAGTGGACTGCTGGATCGTTTGAGCCAATTCGAAATCGCCAGAGGGAATGATTTTGCCCAAGCCCTGTTACAGCGACTTGAAAGCAAAGCCCCGGATGCAAGCCCGGATAAGAGCTTCGCACTGCTGCTGATTGATGGTTTGTCCATTCGTGAAGAGCCGGTGGCGCATGCGTTGCAGCATGCGTTGGGCAAGATACCGCGGTTCGGCGGGTGACGACCTGAAATTTGCCAAAACCTGTGTTTATAGCGATGGCCGCTTTCGTTCCGATAGTGCCGTACTGATTCTGATTAGCACGTCCTTGCCTTTCAGGATATTCAAGACCCAGCATTTTGTTCCCACCGATAAACGTCTGGTGGTTACGGAAGCCGATCCCACCAGACGCATCGTCAAGGAGATCAATGGACTGCCCGCTGCCGGAGAGTATGCCCGGCTGGTGGGTGTTGGCATGCATGAGCTCAGTCCCCAGCGTTTCGCCACTTCGCCCGTCGTGGTGATGATAGATGGCACGGACTATGTGCGTTCTATCCAGAAAGCGAATGCCGATGGCAGCCTGACTTTCTTTTGCGCCATCGAGGAGGGGGTGGTGTTCAGGGTGGCGCATGGCGTGGATCTGATGGAGAACCTGGAGCAGACTTTCGACAAAATCCGGGAGGAAATCGGGCCGCCCCAACTCGTTATTGGCTGCGACTGCATCCTGCGGAATCTGGAAGTTTCCCAGAATGGTTTGAAAGATCGCGTCGGGGAGATTTTTAGTCGCAACAACACCGTAGGTTTTAGCACCTACGGCGAACAGTTCCACGGTGTACATGTCAACCAGACTCTCACCGGGATTGCCATCGGCTCTGCCCCAGAATCAACGAGGGAACCGCGCGATGCCTGACCAAGTGGGGCCGCCGGTATCCGGCGCGAACGAACAGGCCTTGCAGGCCGAGATCGCACGTCTTAACAAGATCATTCAGTCATTGATGAATCGCGCCGAACGCAACGCAAGTATTCTGGGGTCGGACTTCAACCTGTTCCAGACCGCAGTTACTCTTGAAGATCAGGTGCGTCAACGAACCGTGGAACTGGAGGAGGCTCGTCTGGAAACCGAGAAGATCACCCGTGCCTTGCGTGAAAGAGAAAATAATCACCGCCTGCTCCTCGAAAACTCTCCCGTGAGCATTCACGAGATAGACATGGATGGCAGGATAATCTCCATGAGCCGGGCAGGTATTCTCATGCATGGATTCAAAGGGGAAGGCGAGATACAAGGCTCTTTATATCTGGACGGAGTCAGCGCTGCCGACCGGGAGCGCATAGGGAAATTGCTTGCCAAAGCGTATGCCGGGGAAACCAGCCACTTCGAATTTATAGCCAGCGGACCGCGGGGACAGATTTGGAAATCCTGCTTTGTTCCCATCATGAACAGTAATGACAGCGTTGAAAAACTGATTGGCATTACGGAGGACATCACCGAGCGCAAGAAAGCCGAGGAACAGGTTCGCAACCTTGCTTTCTATGACACCTTGACACGACTTCCCAATCGCCGCCTGCTAAACGACCGCCTGGGGCAGGCGATGGCCGCCAGCAAACGCAGCGGACGTTATGGCACGGTGATATTTCTGGATTTGGATAACTTCAAACCGCTCAATGATACGCACGGACATGATGTGGGTGATTTGCTGCTAATCGAAGTGGCACATCGCATCACCCGTTGTGTGCGTGAAATGGACACCGTCGCACGTTTTGGTGGCGATGAGTTCGTGGTGATGCTCAGCGAGTTGGACGAGAATAAAGAACTATCTATTGCGCATGCAGGCGTTGTCGCCGAAAAAATCCGCACCGTTCTGGCGGAACCTTATTTATTAACGTGCAAACATGAAGGGGATGCAGAAACCACGGTGGAACATCATTGCACATCGAGTATCGGCGTGGTGCTGTTTATCAATCATGTAGCCAGCCAGGAAGAGATCATCAAGGGGGCCGATATAGCGATGTATCAAGCGAAGGAAGGCGGGCGCAATACAATCCGCTTCTTCGATGGGCAAGCTTGAATGCTGAATCAGCCATGCGGCATTTCGCCTGACGGGTGATAGTTGATACTGCATGGGTGGTCGATAATTAGGCATTTACCGGCAAACACCCGCTCGCTCTCTTTCTTTTCGTAATACTCAAACTCGAGACTTTTATAAAATCCTTCAGTTGTAAGTGTAATGTGTTTCTTTGACCTTCCAAAAAAGTATTTTTAAGCCTTCATTCTTGCCACTTGTATATCAGGGCAGAATGATCGATCGGAAAACGTCCAGGAAATTATCGATATCTCTTTCCGCAATAATCCCCACGGTTCCCAAACGAAATGTCGTCCTCGCCAGATCCCCCTGGGATGGATAAATCACATATCCCCTCTGCTTACAGCGATCATGGAGTGTCTTGTAATCAAACCCGTCGGGCAGGTACACGGCTGTCATCGTGTTGGACATTGCCGCTTCAGGAATATAAAATTCAAGACCGATTGATACGAGGCCGTCTCTGAGCCGTTTCGCTACGACACGGTACCGCTTGATCCTGTTATCGATCCCCTCTTCCAGGGTCTCCCTGAGGGCTTCCCTGAAGGCATAGAAGACCTGAACGGCGGGCGTGAAGGGGGTCTCGCCGTTACCCTCAGCATCGATGTATTTTAAGAGATCTCCATAAAAGATAGGGTTCCGGCACACTTCGATCTCCTTTATGAACCTGTCGCTGACTACCGCAAAAGAAGCGCCGGGAACTCCCCGGATACATTTGTTGGCCGATCCCGTGATCATATCGATACCCCAGCCTTCAAGGTCCAGCGCTTCACCGGCGATGCTGCTGATGCCGTCGACCAGCATCAGTTTTCCCTTTCGGCGCGCAATTTCAGCAACGTCAGGAAGAGGATTGAGCAGTCCCGTTGTGGTTTCGTGATGGACAATGTAGACAGCCCCGAAATGATCTTTTTTCAGCTCGGCCTCTACCTTATTGAGATCGGGAAGTTCACCCCAGGGCAGCCGCATCTCTTCGTTCGGTACCCCATGCAATCTGCAGATAGCCGAGGCCCTTTCTCCGTAAGCCCCGTTCGATATAATCAAAACCTTTTTGTCCCATCCGGTCAATGCGGAAAGGGCACTCTCGACGGCCAGAGTCCCCGATCCGCTGAAGACGGCATTCTTGAAGCCATCTCCTACGTTGCATACTTTCAGTATGTTTTTTCTTATTTCCTTGAGCAGTTCCCTGAACTCGGAATCGCGGTGACATATGTCGGGAAGGAGCATTGCGTTCCTCACTCGCTCCGATATATTTGCAGGTCCCGGTGACAAAATGATCATTCCAATACCTCCTTCAGCCGTTGGGTCAAATAGTCGGGTGTATGTTCCACTCTGGATACATCTTCAGGACGTCCATTTTCCACCTTGACAAGTAAAAAATACGGGCCCGAAATCCCGTCGACCTTTTCAAACTCATTCTTCAATCCACCGGTATCCGAAACCGTGGAGACGCTTGCATACCCCGCGGCCACCGCCACCGCGGCGAGATCGACCTTTTCTGCGATAGTGGGCTGGTTTCCCGTCGATTGGTAACACTCGTTGTCCAGTACGATATGAAATAGGTTGGCAGGGCGCTCGGCGGCAATGAGCGCCATGGTGCCGAGATCCATTAAGGCGCTGCCGTCCCCGTCGAAGATGAAGACGCTTCTATCCGTATTCAAGGCGATACCGAGACCTACCGATGAGACGAGTCCCATGGATCCGATCATATAAAAATTGGACGTTCTGTCGTTATAATCGAAGGCTTCCCGGCTGATCATGCCGGTGGTGAAAAGGGCAATATCCTCGTCTCTCAATACATTCAGAATTGTCTTGATGGCTTCGGATCGCGTCATTCGATGAGTCCCTTCTTCAGAATGATGGCAACGGGTAAGGATCGCTCTTCCATCTCACGGACGGCCCAATCGATCTCCCCCTCAAAATGTTCACTCATCACGACATGCGGAATGTTTAACATCTCGAGGAGCCCTGTGGTCTTCTCTCCCATTATGATGTGTTCCGGAGCATCCTTACCCTCATACCCGCGCCAGGTTATGAACATGAGAACCGGAATCCTGTAGATCAGGTTGAATGAGGTCAGGCCGTTTATACTGTTGCCCAGTCCGGAATTTTGAATCAATATGCCGCTTTTCCGTCCCGCAAGATAGGCCCCGCTCGCAACACCGAGAGCGGCGTTTTCCCGTACTGCCGGAATATAGGTGATTTCCGGGTCCGAGAGGGCCGCATTGAGAATGCCTTTCAGGATGGAACAGGGAACCCCGGAGAAAAACGTAAAATTCTTACTTTTTAAATAGCTCCAAAACGAATCTGGGGAAATCATAGCGGTCAAACCTTATCTGGTCATGGAACAGGCCAGTTTGTAGTCATCCATTGAATGAACCTCCAGCCATCCGGAATCACTTTCCATACATACGACAGGATGCCCGGCGTTGACAATCTCCTGTAGCAGGTCGGCCAACACGGCTCTTTCAAAATTGGGGGCGCTGTGAAACGGCTTTCCCCCATAACGCTTTGAGGCCGATTCGTAAACTTCCTTTACGATTTCACTGCCCCTCGGCGAGAGTGCCATCAAGCCGGGAAATTCATAATGGGCCTCCGAAGGATTGACGTCAAGTCCGATTTTTAAAACCTTACTTAGGGGAGTCTCTCTCAATCTCCGTTTTGTCTTTATCGGCCTCCCTTCAGAAATAACAAGATCAATCTTCTTTTCCGAACCATACTTCTTTGCGTCATAATTAGGATCAACCAGAATCACGATATCCTCCTCCACCTGGAGAAGTTCTTCGAGGAGAACCCGATCGAAAAGGATATCACCATATACTACGAAAACCTTTCCCTGAATGAAGTCACGGGCACACATAATGGAATGAAGCATTCCCGTATTTTCATATTCAATGTTTTCGAGGAGATGAACGTTCTTTGCATCTATCCGATCCTTTTTGTATCCCCCGATCACATGAATCTCCTGTATCCCGGACTTGTTAAGCGTTTCAACCTGTCTTTGAAGGAGCGTTTTCCCGTTGATATCGAGGGCAGCTATGGGAATATCCGAAGAAATTTCCTTCATGGAATATTCTTCCAGGTGGTCACCCGCAGCAGGAATAACGGCAACAACCTCCTGATTTCCAGTGTGCATATAGAGTTTCTCGGCATCCTTCATGCCCTGTATATCCTGGATTTCAAAAATCTCCTGAAGAGAGGCTATCTCCGTTTCCACGGTTCGTGAGGTACCCGCCCGGTATATTTCTTCAAAGGTCTCCCTCATGGCACGAAGGGCTGCCCTCATTCCCTGGTTGGCATAGATAACAACCGCAAATCCCGCTTTCTCCAACTCCTCGGTTGTAACGTTATAGTACGTCGTGGGAATTGCCACCAGCGGAAGCTCCCTGTCCCATCTCGCTGCAAATTCGTATATTTCATCGGGGTTTTGTGATTTGGAATGAATAAGAATCGCGTCTGCGCCCGCATCGGCGTACGCGTGGCCTCTTTTTAAAGCCTCTTCGATTCCCTGCCCCGCGATAAAGGCCTCAATCCGGGCGATTACCATGAAATCGGGATCGGACTGGGCATTTTTGGCCGCCATGATCCTTCCGACAAACTCCGCTATGGTTGCCAGTTCCTGCCGGCCCGGAATAAAGCTGTTCATCTTGGGGAAACGCTTATCCTCAATGCAGACAGCGGCAATTCCGGCCTTTTCGTACCTCTTAACCATATGGATGACATTGTTTGAATTCCCGAATCCTGTATCGCAATCGGCTATAACCGGAATATCCACGGCATCGCTCATAGATGAGGCGGCTTCCAGGAATTCCGTCATCGTTAGAATATTCGCATCAGGGAGGGCCTGGGCCGCCGAAATTTCCAACCCGCTGGACCAGATGGCCGGGAAACCGGCCGATTCTATTAGTTTTGCGCCGAGAGGATTATGCGCCCCGGCGACACGGGTAATGTGAGGGCTTCCGATCAGTTCTCGTAACTTACGCGCTTTTGTCATGAGATTTTTCCTTCTTTCTGATACCTTGATCCATTTTTTCAGCCTGTTCCATATCACCGGGAAAATCGATTTCAATCCAGTTGCAGCCGTCGATCAGCTCATATGAAAGATCTATCATATCAAACAGTTGGGGAACGATAAATTCGTACCCTTTTTCGGTATTTCCCTCTTCTATCTGACGGCATACAACGTCTCTGAGAAGCGATGTCCCTTCGGGGGAGAGTTTTATCCCCCCGGCCCATTCTCCTACAAGATCGAATTCACCGTAGAGCCCCCGTGCAAGATTTACAGCTCTTCCCTCCCTGAAACCTACCATAACGGCCTCGCCATCGTTTCGAGCAGTGGAATCAATTAGAAAGAAATTCTGTTTCATGGACGTCATAGCCCTCGACAGAAAATCCCGTTCGAAATAGAGATCACCGTCCATCAAGAGTATATCGCCGGAGAGCCATTCCTCCGCGGTCCATAGGGACACGATGCTCCCTTTCTCATAATCCTTGTTCATAAGGATGTGCATAGGAAACTCGACGGAAAGGTTTTTAATATACTCGACGATCTTTTCCATGCGGTACCCCGCGACGAGTACGACTTGATCTATCCCTGCTGCGTAAAAGCCTTCAAGATATCTTTTGAGAAGGGGGATACCGCCGATTGGAATAAGACATTTGGGATCATCAAAAGCGCTGCTTAATCGATTTCCGGAACCCGCCGCCAGGACAATGGCCTTCATTTACATACTCCACAAAATTGTCATGAAGAGTTTGCTTAACCGGCTATTTGTGCTACACTTTGCCCGGTTTCATCACTATAAATGATAATGGATATTTGATGCTCAGTCAGAATAAAGTATATAACACAATGCATGCCTTTGACGCAATACGGAGAAATTTTCGACTTTTAATTCGTCATGCCCGTTTTTCCCGTCCCTGGAACGCTAAAAACTCCGGCAAGCTAAAAGCATTGGAAGAACTCTTCAAGGTGACCAACCGTTTTTTACGGGAGCTCGACGTCGAATACTGGCTGGTATTCGGAACACTGCTGGGGTATTACAGAGAGGGCCAAATAATGCGCCATGATTACGATATCGACTTCGGGGCACATGAAAGGGAATATAAAAAAATCTGGGAGAACCGGCGGAGGCTGCCCCGGGGATTTTCAATGTACGATACCAGTTACAAACATCCCGGCCCGAAACTCTATGTGTCTTACAAAGGATGGGAAGCTGATATCTATTTTTACGAAGACCTGTCTTCCCGACTGCGGTGTTACATCACGAGCACCGTTCAGGGGGATTTGAAGCCCTTTCCCAAAGATTACGTCTACCCTCTTACAGAGACAACTTTTATGGGAGAAAGCACGTTCGTGCCGAACCAGTTAGAGACATATCTCGTCCACATGTTCGGGTATATAGGAGAAAATGCCTGGCAGGACAAGGAAACAGGATACTGGCACCCCAAAAAATCAAAAAAAGTTGAATGATCGTAGTATGAGTACCCGGAACAACAGGCCGCCTACTTTTGAAGCTCCCCGCAACAAGTTGCGGGAAATCTCCGACTGGTAAGGAAGATTGTTGTTTTTATTCGCTCGCTAACCCCGCCGCAAGCAGCGGGGAATGCGCTCGCTGTTCAGTTCAAATGAGGACGGCTCAGGATAGTTTTCGTCCAAGAAATTTTTAACAAGCCTGACGACGGTTTCATTAGGATTTTGACGCTGATCATCATTGAGACAATAGAATTTGGGCCTCATCTTTTTCAGCCTGTCAATCCCTTTTTTCTGTCCGGTCACACCGTTTGTAATCTTATGAAAGCGATGATATTTCAAAACTTCGAGTGCAGGAACCGCCCGGGAGTAATTTCTCATTTTTGAAAGCATATAATACCGGTAAAGTTTATCCATGGCGAGATCATAATCTGTACGGAACCTGTTGAGCCGGGTTTTATGTACTTCTTCTTTTTGCTCAGATAACATCAATTCCCAGGCCTTTTTACAGATGAACAACGGTGTATGCTCGACAAACCCGTAAGAAAAGATATTCCACCTGGTATCGTAAACCCTGAATTTCAAACGTTCCCCGAAAAGAGTCCCAAAGATATTGATTTTCCCTTCATTCGTAATAAAATCACCCTTAAAGGTCTCTCTGCCGAAGAGGAAATCGTCATTGAGATAGAGGAAATAATCGGATAAATCGGGAATCCAGTGAATGTAGCTTTCAATGACATTTGAATTGAACGTCGGCAGGTATTCTGAATCGAAAATCTCATCATGGTGAATGACCTTGACTTGAGGATGAGGGAGTTTCAGCCAATCCGGCACTTGGGGACGCTGAGTTATTATATAGATATTCCGATACCATGGGATATATTTTTCAATAGACCTCAGGCTATACCTCAACATGGTGTAGACATCACGATAGCGTTCAGGATTCAGATCTTCGTTTTTTTTGGCATATCGCTTATAAAGTGACCGGTATGACTCACTGTTGCCATCCACCCAGGTGTAAACGATATCGACCGGCATTTCGGGGTTAAAGAGTTTCATCATTTCACATGAAAAAGTTGTCCCATAATTTAACTTTTTCTTTTAACCCTCTATAGCAATCAGGTCAAGCCCATTATCTTAAACTGGGAGGAAATATGAACGGATAGCTTTGAAGCCGTCATATGCTTCCGATTATCTCTTGCACATTTTTAATGACTTCGAGTAAAATACCGTGGCGTGGAAGTCCGGGTGTTTAAGGATTTTCACTTACGGAGCTACCAAGGCGGTACCGGATATGTCCTTTTTCAAATTCATCCTTAAATACGGAAAGAAGACCCTCATTTATTCTGTTATTGTGGGCCTGGTTTCGGGATTCGGGTTGTCCGGAATGATGGCGGTAATTCACAGGACCCTTGACGGGAATGCGGATACCGTCAACTATTATAAGCTTCTCCTTGCCTTTGTCTTGTTGTGGCTCATTTATGGCGGCCTTTGTATCCTTTCGGAATTCCTGCTGATACGTCTTTCCGAGAAAATTGCCTTTCAATTAAAACTGGCCCTCAGCCATCAGATTTTTACAAAAGAACTCAGGGAACTGGAAAAGATAGGGACTCATCGCCTCTTCGCAATTCTCGTAGAAGATATTACGTCCATAACGAGTTTTGTCGGAAGACTGCCGAATGCTTTTATCAATATAGCCATCGTTTTTGGTTGTTACGGATACATGTTATGGTTATCGCCGCCCCTTTTCCTGTTCAATATCTGTTTTCTGATGGTCGCGATCCTGCTTTTTAAAATACCTTCCAATTTAGCAAAAAGATTCCTGGCGAAATCAAGGGAAATAACGGACGACATGATAAAACAATACCGGAGTTTAGCCGAGGGTCTCAAAGAGTTGTTCCTTCACCACCGGAAGCGGCAGGATTTTTTAACTCTCCACCTTCACGCTACCGATCGAGCGCTTATGAACCAGAATATCAGTGCCAAATCCATTTACGTCATATCCCAGCGATTCGGAGACCTTCTTATACTGGCGAATATCGGATGTTTATTATTCCTTGTACCAATATTTTTTGAGGTGAAACCACACCTGCTGACCGGGTTTATCCTTGCCGCATTATTTTCGCTATCACCTCTGGCAACCCTTCTGTCCTTTATCCCTCAGTGGATGAATGTGAATGTCGCTCTGGAAAAAATCCAGACGTACGGCTTTGATTTGTTTAATACGGACTCCGAACGGAGCGAAAACGCCCCGTTAAAGGAAAGTCCACAAAGGGGTTCTTATAAGTTGAAGCTGGAAGATATTAAATTTGAGTATAAAGATGAGCTGAATGGAGACAGGTTCGTCGTAGGTCCCATAAACTTTCAAGTGCAAAGCGGCGAACTTACCTTCATTGTTGGGGGAAACGGTACGGGAAAGACCACCCTGGCAAAGGTCATCTGCGGCTTATATCTTCCGGAAGAAGGTCGAATTTTATGGAATAATGAACCTGTCGACAATTTCAACAGAGAAACATTCTTGCAAAATTTCTCTGTCGTTTTTTCGGATTATCACCTTTTTAAATACCTGATAGGTATTGATCCGGAAGAAATTGAGAATCACGCGGAAAATTACCTGAAAACGCTTAATTTACATGAAAAGGTGCATATTCGAAACGGAGGCTTTTCAACGGTCGATCTTTCCTACGGTCAGCAGAAACGCCTCGCTCTTTTGGCCTCATGCTTGGAAGACCGGCCCGTCTACATATTCGACGAATGGGCGGCCGGCCAGGACCCCGTATTCAAAAAAGAGTTTTACGAAAAAATTCTCATTGACTTAAAAAGAAAAAACAAGGTGGTACTTGTCATCACGCATGACGACCGATATTTCTCCGTTGCGGATCGAGTGATCAGGCTCGATGACGGAAAAATCGTTAGCACCTGAACCGGACGACAGGTTTGATGTTTAATCGAAAATTTATAAAAAAATTCTTTTCAGTCGACGGTTTGGACAACGCAATCGTGTTTGAGGCCCCTTTATACAGCGGATTGGCCAATCAACTGCGCGGTCTGATCTCGGCGATACTCATGGCGGAGGAGGAGAGCCGCGACTTCTATCTTCACTGGGGGGACCTAATAGATCTTCCGGGAATTCGTGATTTTTCGGACCTTTTCGAAATGCCTGAATTGCCCTCCTCACCGGTGAATCGCGACGCATTAAACAGAATTCAGCGCTTTTTCTGCTTTTATGAAGGCCGCAGGATCCTCCGTTTCACCGATTGGATCAGACATGAATTGACACCACACCATCAATTCAACACCATACTGTGCGACATGATCGCGAAGAACGTAAACTTTTTCTTTCCCCTGATCGTCATCAGATCCTATTACTCTTTCCATGGGAAACCCATAAATGGAATCGATTTTCATAACAAACGGCACCGAATCTATCAGCGGTTTGTACCTGCACGGGATATCCGGGAGCAATACGAACGGTTTATTGACCGCCATTTTCATGATGACACCATCGGTGTGCACATAAGGACACGAAAAACCTATAAACGGCTTACAAAAGAGCGGGACAGCAGTCCCGACGGCCCCATCGGACAAACGAGATTTGACCTGTTTTCCTCCCTGATAGACGAGGAGATAACAAAAAACCCGGATGTAAAGATATTCCTGGCCGCCGATAATATCACAGAGTGCCGAACATTTATTGAAAGATATAAAGACAGGATAATTACATACCCCAAAGAAACGACAGACGGCATGGTGAATCGCTTCACTCTCCAGGATCACAAGGATGCACTAATCGATATGTATCTCCTGGCAAACACACAGAAGTTGATCGGCACCAGACAGAGCACCTTTTCCTACGAAGCGGCAGTAATGGGCAATGTTCCCTTCGTCGAAGTTTCCGGTCTGGGCCTGAGACAGGAATATACCCTCGTGGATGACAGACGGGTGATTATAGATTTCCGGGATAACGGAATCGGTGCCTTCGAAAAGGAGATGGTCTACGATAAAAAGGGGAAAGAATGGACATCTTTTCAGGCAGTGGATGTGCGGGGCAAAGAAATTATCCGATTTTTTTACGATGAGCTGAAAAAATTTGATCGACCGGTTGTCTTCGATGTCGGGGCAAGCACGGGCTGTTTTTCTCTGGTTGCAAAATTCGTGGAAGGGTCTGCCTTCTACGCTTTCGAACCTCACGAACTGCTCTTCGATGTCCTGAAATCAAATCTGAAACTGAACAATGTTGAAAACCGGGTCAGGGTATTCAATACGGGCATTTTGAATGAGTCGGGTGAACGGGTTTTGAACGTGCCGGAAAGCGGTCAATATTTTTTAAGTACTTACGGACAGGAACCAAAGTTCGGCAGTTTTTGTTCAGTACCTACGTTTGTTGATACGCTTGATCATTTCGTCAACGAGCAGAACATTCAAAAACTGGATTTCTTAAAAATCCATGCCGGGGGAGCCGGATACGATATATTGACGGGCGGAACGGCAACGTTGAAACGGTTTCGTCCGAATCTCCTGCTCCAGGTAAGGGAAACCGATATCAGGCAGTTCGGATATAACACAAAAATGGTGATTGACCTTTTGGAATCTCTAAAATACCGCCATAGATTTATTTCACCCGAGCACGTGTACTCTGTGCCCTGTGAATGAGCATCATGAGATGAAATGGTCTGAATCGCCTCTCCGACATTTTCCGCCACGTCATTTTAAAAACGTCTTCGTTTAGGTCACGGTCTGGGAAACATGGTGTCGAGGATGAGGTCTCTGCATCGGCGGGGTAAAACCCTGTTGAGGATGTGAAGCATCCGCACACCAGCGTCGGTAAAGATAAGGAACCGGCCTCCCCGGCATTTCTTCAGGATAGCTCGGGCTACGGCGTTGGGGGACTGGATCTTTCCCCTGGCCTTGGAAACGGCCATCCACTCGGGCAATCCTTCCAGCTCCTTACGGAAGCCAGGTGTATCGATATCCGAGGGAACGGCAACGTACACACCAATGTTGCGCCTGTGAAGCTCTCTTTTTATTGATTCGGCAAAGTTGATCACGCCCGCTTTGGCCGCCGCGTACACCGAATATCCGGCCGGCCCCATAAGACCGAATCCCGACGAAACAAAAAGGATCTTCCCGTCCTCTGCCAACATGGGGAGAAACTGTCTTGTGCAAAGTATCGTCCCGAAAAGATTCACTTCAAGGTCGTAGCGGATATCACAGATATTCATCTCTTCGAGGGTCTCCGTATGAACGATCCCGGCATTGTTGACGAGAACGTCAATGGTCCCGAATCTGTCACGTATCGAACCGGCCACCGTACTCATGGCATTCTCGTCTGCGATGTCCACGACATATGAATCAGCCTGATAGCCCATCGCTTCAAGACTTTTAACCGCGTTCTCCAGAATATAAGTTGTTCGGGCAAGAAGGACGGGAATATAGCCGTCCCGTGCAAGACAACGGGCCAGTGCAAACCCCAGGCCCTGGGAACCTCCGGTTATAACAGCTACCTTAGACATACGTTCATTCTCCGAATTGTTATGTACTGCAATAATGCCTATCTTACCCTACGACGCCGGATCGGCAGAAAGGGCAGCGGAGATTGCCGAGATTGTCGTTACAATCTGCTCATCGGTGTGTAGACTGCTCAGAAAGAAGCGAATGCGCGCCGCATTTTCCGGCACCGCCGGATAGACAATAGGCAGCGCGAATATGTCCTGTTCCTTGAGGTGCTTGTACATCCTGATAGATTTCAGCGATTGTCCGAGAATAAGCGGAATCACGGCGGAATCCTTGCTCTTTCCCGTATTGAAACCGCGCTCTTTAGCCATCTCGCGAAACAGAGAGATGTTTTGTTGCAGCCGGGTGACCCGTTCCGGTTCCTTCTTCAGTAAACGCAACGCCGCCAGAGCTGCCGCAGCGTCTGGTGGTGTCATTCCCACGCTGTAGACAAAACCGGGGGCGGTGTACTTAAGAAATTCCACCATATCCCTACTGCCGGCAATGTATCCGCCGCAACTGGCGAATGCCTTGCTCAATGTCCCCATCCAAAGGTCCACTTCACCGGGATCGACACTGTAATATTCACCAATACCCCTGCCATGTTCTCCCAGCACCCCTATGGAATGAGCTTCGTCGACCATCAGCAAGGCTTTGTGGTGCTTTTTGATCTCGATGAAGCACGGCAGATCGGGTATATCTCCATCCATACTATACACACCCTCAATGACAATGAGGACCTGCCGATAATTTTCTCTACGATCATTTAATATCCGGTCCAGCGCCTCATAATTATTATGCGGAAAAGGCAGAACCCGCGCGCCGGAAAGCGTGGCACCCTGCTGCACACTGGCGTGGATAAGCGAATCGTGGAGCACGAGGTCATCATGACGACATACGTGTCCAATCACGTTTTCATTTGTCCCGAATCCGCTGACAAAGGCAATACAATCCTCGGCGCCTATCAAACCGGAGAGTTCGTTTTCAAGTTCCCTGTGGAAGATTCTTTCTCCCGAGGCGATACGGGATGCGGACACCGAGGTCCCATAGCGATCGATGGCGTCCTTGGCCGCCTTCACAACTACCGGGTCTCCCGACATGCCCAGGTAGTTGTAACTCGAATAATTGATGAGCTTCCTGCCTTCAATGCTCGTAATGTTGCTGTTAATGCCGTCGGAAATATTGAAATAGAAGTTTTTGTATCCGCCGGTTTCCAGCTGTTCAGAGTTTTCTTTCAATGCGAGATATTCGGGCGGGTATATGAATCCTTCAGCTCGAGGCAACGACTGACCATCAAAGCCGTATACATTGCCCTTCCCTTTTGATAGAATATCCTCTCTTTTCCCGGCTTCCGCCCGGAGACGCTGATCGCCGCCGCCGGAAAGAGAGCTATCTTGACCCAGCGTCATAAATCGGGTCGATTCAGCCCCTCCGTTCGTATCCTCCGTCTGATCTTTCACCCGGGACTGTATGCCACCATGGTATACAATGAACCCGCTTTCCGGCAATCCCTTTTCAATGACTTTCACGAGCACGGCAACAGTCAGATCCCGTCTGAGATATTCAACCTTCGGCAGGACAACCCCGACGGCATTTTCGACGGCAAGGCTCAGTTCCACAGCCATTAGAGAATCGAAGCCCATCGAACTCAACGGCTGGTGGATATCCATTCCGGACGGAGACAACCCAAGCACACGGGAGACAACTTGTATTAGCACTTCTTCCAACAGTTTATGGCGCTCTTCACCGGAAGCGGGAAGTGTCGTTCGTATCCGATCCTCAGTTTCAGAAACGCCACCAACAGCCTTCCCGTACTCTCTTTGGATAAGTTCGGAAAATCTCGGAGAATTTGCAACGGCATATGAAAACCTGCTCAAAGTCGGCCAGTGTGCCGACATAGCGCCGATATGTGTCACGTCCCGCTTCAATCCATGTCTTATAACCTGCCATGCCTTATCCAGTGTCAAACCGGTCACACCCTGACGGCGAAACGCATCCTTGATTTCTTCATGTTCCGCAACATACCCGGTCTCCCCCAGTGCGCCCCAGGAGATAGTGAGCGCCGGCAGTCCCCGTGCCTTCCGGTAATCGGCCAGCGCATCCAGAAACGCGTTTCCCGCGGAATAGCTCGCCTGGTTTGCGTTTCCTATAAGAGATGCGAAGGATGAAAAACAAATGAAAAAATCAAGGTCTTTTTTCAGCGTGAGGATATGCAGATTCCAGGCTCCTTGCACTTTTGGAGCTACAACGCGTTTTATCCGGTCAGACGTCATTTCCATTACAGGACCGTCGTCGAGTACCATAGCCGACTGTACGACACCCCTCAAGGGTGGCATTGTCAGGTCTATCTCTTCAAAGACCGATTTAAGATGCTCTTCGCTTGTAATGTCTGCCTGGATGACCCGTACCGTCGCTCCGGATTTTTTAAGGATTTTTAAGTCCTCATGCACCTTGGGTGAGGAGTCGCTGTGCCGTCCGACGAGTACGAGGTAACGGGCGCCGAACAATACCATCCAGCGGGCAACCGCCATACCGAACCCACCCAACCCGCCGGCAATGAGATAGGTTGCATCCGGGTTCAGGGACAGTGTTGACTGTGTGGGAACAGGAATGACATTTATTTCTCTCATTGAAAGAATTTGTTTCCCGATATGGCTGGCCTTTCTCATATTCCTGAAGGCCCTCGCAACATCGGTAACCGGGAAAACCCGATGCGGTAATGGGTGTAAGGTTTTATCACAGAAGCGATCAGCGACCTGATGGAGCAACGACCCCAGGTATTCGGGGGTGTTTCTTTTCATCGCTTCAAGATCGAAGGCTGCAATCGATATGCCTTTTCCCAAGAGCCTCATTTCCAGGGAAGCCGGGGATTGAATGGCGGCAAGATCGATCAGGCGTCCGCTGACCGGTTTCAGGACGGAGATATTTGCTTCAAGGGCAGTTGCGGGGAGCGTGTTTACGACGATATCGACACCTTCGTTGTTCGTCATCTCCGGCAATTCTCTCGCAAAGTCGAGGCCTCGTGAGTCGCCGACGTAAGGAATTCCCATTGTCCTGAGAAAGGAACGTTTCTCCGGTGTGCCTGCCGTCGCATATACTTCTGCGCCTGCTGCACGGGCGACCTGTATCATCGCGAGACCAAGGCCTCCGGAACCCGTATGAACAAGTATACGTTCTCCTTCGCGAATCCGCGCCAGAGAATGCAGAGCATGAAATGCCGTCATGAAAGTAAGGGGAATCCCTGCCGCCTGTTCAAAGGTAAGATGATCGGGTTTCGGAACAAGACCATACGCGTCGGTGACGATATAATTTGAAAAACCTGTTTGAACAAGCCCCATTACACTGTCGCCCGCTTTTATATTCTTTACTCCTTCCCCGACACGGAGAATAACACCGGAGGCTTCCATCCCGAGCGAAAAGAGAGTATCGTCGTCAAGATCATCAAGGAGCCCTGATACCTTGGCCACATCTTTAAAATTGAGCCCCGTGGCATATACCTTAAGCTCGACCTCCCCGGGTCCGGGCACGTGCCGCTGTGCCTCGATAACCAAAAAATCCTTTGAAGATTTGGCCCGGGTCTTGTGAAGAGTAAAAGAGTCGTCATCAGGATCGGGACGGCTGCAGCCGGTTGTCTGCACAAGGCGGTGCACATATCTATCGCTCCCGCGAAGAGCAATCTCGTCCTCACTATTATCGGAAAGGAGTTCCTCGCAGAAATTCACCAGTTCTCTTTCAGACGGAACCCGGCTCAGATCGACAAGACGGAGGCGTATATTCGGATGTTCGGTGATGATCACGCGGCCGAATCCCCAGAGAGGTGTCTGATTCAATGCGATATCGCTGTTACTTCCTATCGGGTGTGTCCCTCCGGTCACAAGCCAGAAATCAGGAACGGTTTCCCATGGTCTTTTGCTGAGTGCCTGAACGAACCCGGCAACCTCCATGCAGGCGTTTGTAACTGTATCTTCCAATAATTGCCCGGTCATTACCGTATCGCCTGGTTCTGCGTTCCATAGATTGATAATTACGGGCGATGATTCCCCGTCAGGACACAGAGCGCCTATGGCCTGCTCGACGTCATCCGGCTCATTGGGACGAATTGTAAAACACCGGGGTGCGACTTCTTTAAACGAATCTCCCCTTTTAATAATTGAAGGTAAAATGCCTTTTTCTTCAAGTATTACGGTTAGCTGCTGATAAATACCTGACTCGTCAGCAAGAATCAACCAGGGTCGCTTCGTTTGAGAAGATGTTTCTTTCGAAATCCCGATCTCTCCCTCCGTGAGGGGCGGCTCAATCGATGGTCCTCTTGTAACAATTATCGATTGTGTCGGTGCGTGATCATCAATGTGATCGTCTATCATGACAATATCGGAAAAACCGCATCGAGTGAGAACATTTTCCCAGCCTGCCCGGGGCATTGTCGCGTGATCGGGACGCAGGTCGTAATCGGAGAAAAGCCACCACCCGTCGAGCATACCGAATATCAGGTCAAACAGGTAGGACGGATTGGTGAGCTCCAGCATCATTACGAGGCCGTCCGATGCCAGAAGGGGCTTGATGTTGTCCAGCGTCCTGTGCAGGTTCTCCGTTGCATGAACCACATCGGATGCTATGACAAGGTCGAACGAGTGCGGGTCGAACCCCTGCTCAACAGGGTCCTTTTCGATATCGAGCTGCCGAAACTCAACGAAAGGGTATTCCCTGAATGCTTCCTGGGCGGCGTTGATGAGTGTTTTCGATATATCGGTAAACACGTATTCTGCCTGTCGCCCATGAAGGATGGGAAGTAGAAAGGAGGTTACCGCACCGGTACCTGCACCAACTTCCAGGATTCGGATTGTCTGTCCCTCCGGGAGATGATCAAGTACGGTCAACATCAGCTCCCGCAACAGCCGGTTGTATATTCTCATTGTCGGTGAATGATAATACAGGTGTTCCGCCACGGTCGATCCCGGTTCAAAAATCAGTCCCAGAGGATCTTCATCACCGCGGAGGACCTCGACAAGTTTCGATCCGCACCGGTCGATCAGTATCAACTCCGCCTGGCATTCGGGGTGTTCCGTCATCAGAGCGTTCCAGAGTTTCTGCGGCGACGTCGCTTTTCGTTTCTTTCCAACTTTCCATTCTCGGCCGTTGCCGCTGAGCCACCCCTCTTTCGCCAGCATGGACAGTAATCGTTCACACAGCTTTCCATGTTGCAATGCAATGCCGAAACGGCTGCAAAACTCTTCAGTGGTGAAGGGTTCCTGACCGCCGAATTGAAAGCCGAGGGTTCGCATGCCTTCCACAATATATGCCGTGCAAAGAGCGTTCAGCTTCGGTTCGATGACGCTGTAGTATTCCTTCCGGGAATACATCTCGAGGATTTCCTTCAGGACAGGTTCAAGCCCCGCCTTTATTCGACCCGGAGCCGGCAAATAGCGGGCGTCACGGTATGACGACTCACCACCACCCAGAGGTGTCAAACGCCATTCATACTGATACAGGAGGTCGTCGAGGAATTCCGCCGACGTCTCTTCTATATTGCGACAGCGAAGCCCCTTAATTTCTACAAGGATATTCCCCGAATCATCAAGAAGGGAGATATCGCCCCTGATCCTGCGTCCGCTCTGTTCAACGAGGCGGGCATGCCCCCATATCTGTCCGTTTGGACGTGACCAGGTGCTTATCCTGTCGATCCCCACGGGAAGAAAGGTCCCGCCGGGGGAGAGCACTCCGAGGAGCTGGAAACAGGCATCAAGGGTAGCCGGATGGAGATAATAGGTTTTTTCATCTCCGTCAGTGTCGGTGTTTGTCTCGATCATACCGAGAGACTCCCTTTCACCCGTATATATGGTTTTGATGTTCCGAAATGCAGGCCCGTAGTCGAGACCGAGGCTTCGAAAACGATTATAGAAAGTCTCAACCGGTATTTCTTCACTGCATCGTTTCCTGATCCCCGATACGGAAATTGTTTGAAGCGTTTCTTCTCTTCCGTTCGGTCGCAGTTTTCCGCCGGCATGTTTAACCCAGCTTTGTTTGTCATCGGCAGACTTGCTGTAAACGGAGAAGGTTTCATCACCCTCCATGACGAACTGAACAATGGGTGACGCCTCGCCCCGTAAAATAAGGGGGGCTGTAAATGAGACGGATTCCAGGACATACGAACCATAACCGTTGATTTGCCGGGCCCCTGCGAGGGCCATCTCCACATATCCCGCACCGGGGAACACCATAGAACCCTGGATCATGTGATCTCTTAGATAATTCAGGTCTTCGAGATCGATGGAGGCACTCCATGTCGGCAGAGCCGCCGCCAGCCTGCCACCGAGAAGCGGGTGGGCTTTAGGCCCCACCCCCATCCTGACGGATAGCATCCCTTCCCCGGTACGTGCCTGTCGCGACTCCTCCGATTCCGTCCAGTAATGCTCTTTCTGCCATGGATAGGTGGGAAGCTTTATGAATCTCCCTTCGCCGGCGTATCTTTCTCTCCAGTCGAGATGGTAACCGCTGCAGTAGAGCTCTCCCGCAACTCTTGCTATGGAAATCTCCTCATCATGCGCGCGTCGAAGAGTAGGAACCACAATTCCTTTGATCCCTGCACTGTCAAGACATTCCATAATGGAGGCAGATAGAACCGGGTGGGCGCCGATCTCTACAAAAAGATCACATCCATGACGTACCAGTTCATCCATCGCTTCTTGAAACAGGATCGGTTCCCTCGCGTTAAGGCACCAGTACCCACCGTTCATATCTTGTCCATCAATGGTCTTACCCGTAACAGTCGAGACAAGAATCGCGGAAACAGGATGGGGCGTGATCGTTCTGAGGGAATCCTCCAGATCCTGAAGGACAGGATCCATTGAGGGACTATGATACGGCACATCCACCTTAAGAAACCGGCCAAATACCTTCTCGGCTTCCAGTACAGCCGCAATCTCTTCAAGAGTCTTTTTATCGCCGGAAAGGGTCACAGAGTTCGGGCTGTTGAACGCCGCCATGGAGACATCCTGAAGCAAAACATCGAAACGCTTTTCGACATCCTCCGCCGAAAGGCCTACTGCGAGCATGGCGCCGCGCCCTGCAAGTGTATGCTGCAGACGACTGCGGTGATAACAGACTTTTACGGCATCTTCAAGGGTGAGCGCACCCGCTGTATAAGCCGCGGCGATCTCTCCCACGCTGTGCCCAACGATCGCATCAGGCACGATGCCCCGGGAACGTAACAAACCGGCGAGCGCTACCTGAATGGAAAAGATAGACGGCTGGGCAAACATGGTTTCATCAATATTCGATTGATCCTCGTCGGCAGTCAGGATACCAATCAACGACCATTCCCCGGTGTGTCGCCCGAACAGGGCATCGCACTCATCAATAATGTTTCTGAATACCGGCTCCTCTTCCAGTAACCGCCGACCCATTGCCCACCACTGCTGCCCCATACCCGAAAACACAAAGGCAATCTTCGGCTTCGTACCGTGCCGCGCGCTACCGAGAGATAAACCGGGACGTCTCTCGCCTCTTAAAAAGGCTTCGAGATGTTCCCGATAATCCTCCAGAGAACGGGCCGCGATTGTCATACGTTTCGAATGGTGTCCCCTGCACAGTGATGCGGTAAATCCGAGGTCATAAAGGGTCATACTGCCGGACGTATCAGACACGAGCATTTCATAATGCCGGCGTGCAAGTTCACGCAGGGCTTCTTGGCTGTTTGCCGAGAGAGGCACCAGGCATATGGCATTTTTAGAGCTGTCCGACTTTGCGGTATCAGGAGTTACGGGACCATCAAACTCCTGGAGAACGACATGGGCATTTGTCCCGCCGAAACCGAAGGAGTTGATACCGGCAATCCGTGGAGCGTTACCTTCAATTGTCCACGTCTCCAGTGACGTAGGCACTCTCAGTTTCAACCGGTCGAATTGTATTTCGGGATTAGGTGTTTCAAAGTGGAGGTTCGGCGGTATCCGGTGATGTCGCAGCATCAGGGCAACCTTGATCAGACTTGCGACGCCCGCGGCGGACTCGGTATGACCGATGTTGCTCTTCACGGAACCGACAATGCAGCGGTTTTCGTTGGATCGTCCTTTCGAAAGGATCGTACCGAGGGCCTCCGCTTCGATAAGATCGCCCACCGGGGTGCCCGTCCCGTGGGCCTCGACGTAACTTACAGTGTGGGGTGCAACGCCGGCTGTCCGGAGCGCCTCTTGAACAACTGCCTTCTGTGCATCACCACTCGGCACGGTGATCCCTTCACTGCGCCCGTCCTGGTTAACCGCGCTCCCTCGAATAACGGCATATATGGGGTCACCGTCGGCCAGTGCATCGGTCAGTCGTTTCATAACGACGACGCCTGCGCCCTCTGATCGGGCATATCCATTTGCCCGGGCGTCAAAACTTTTACAGTATCCGTCCGGCGAGAGCATGGAAGCCTGACAGAGGGTCATGACAATCTCCGGTTTGATCAATACGTTTACGCCGCCGGCCACGGCAAGCGATGTTTCCTTTTCCCGCAGGCTCCGGCATGCCAGATGAACGGCAACTAATGATGAAGAGCAGGCTGTATCAATCACCATGCTCGGTCCTCTGAAGTCGAAGACATAGGAAAGACGGTTGGCGGCAATCGTGGTAGACATTCCCGTTACCGAATGGGGATCATACAGTGCATGTTCGGTGGCGGCGGTATGGATATTCTCGTAATCGTGCATGAAAAGTCCGACAAACACGCCAACGTTTGTCCCCGCCAGTTTCTCAGGAACCATTCCACCGTCTTCAAGAGCCTCCCATGTAACTTCCAGGAGTAGCCGCTGCTGCGGATCCATATGGGAAGCCTCTCGTGGCGAGATGCCGAAGAATTGAGGGTCAAACCGGTCTATCTCGCTTAAGAAGCCGCCTTTTTGAGTGTAGACCTTTCCCTTCTTCTCTCTGTCAGGATGATAGAAAGTTTTTATGTCCCAACGATCGGCGGGCACATGGGAAATACCGTCTCCACCGCTGCACAGAAAGTCCCAGAAAGACGCCGGTGAAGAAATCCCGCCGGGGAAACGGCACCCTATGCCGACAATGGCGATGTGCCCTGTTGTATCTTTTAGCGTGACTTCTTCATGAGATATCATATCTTAATTCTCCCCATAATAAGGGCAGTGGAAAAACGAGTCAGGAAAAAGATCGAAGCTCAATCAAAAAATATAGGGAATACCTTCCCGATAAAAAGGATCTCATCAGACAAACTCTCCGGTCTGTCGATAAAGCTCTTTTATCTCACGGCAATAGACTTGGTGAAGTGACGGTAAGTTTTATAACGTTCCGCTCCGAATCTATCAAGAAGTCGGATAAGGCTCGTATTGTTTTCTACAACGAGTGATATATCGGCTTCTTTATACCCCTTTTTTTTCGCCCGTTCGTAGATTTCGAGAATGAACAAAGTTTCAATACCCTGTTTTCGAAATTTTGGCAAGACCCCCATATGATATATTTTAATCCTGTTTATCTTCCTCAATCCCAATATTATTTTGAATAGTCCAAACGGAAATAGTCGACCGTTTATGCGCTTTAGAACCTGATTAACATCGGGAACGGCCAATATGTACCCTATGACCTGACCTTCTTTTTCAGCCAACATGACAAATTCGGGTTTTGCCACCGTTTTTACTTCCTTTGCATAATGGTGCCATTGACGTTCCGTCAGCGGCAGGTGCCCCCAGTTTTCTTCCCATGCCTTGTTAAACACTCCAAGCATACTGCGGGCTTCTTCCCAATAATTTTTAAAATCTGCGTTTCGAAAACGGATTCCCGATCTGTTGTTAATTATTCTTTCTTTTAATCTATACGCTATATCCGGCAGATCCTGATCGCGAGTAAATCTATAAGCATACCAGTCAATCACCTTATGAAAACCATAGTCTTCAAAGAGTTCGGTATAATAGGGGAGGTTATAATTCAATTCCAGGGCTGTGTCGTTTTCATAGTCGTCCATTAACAGCCCGGATGCGTCATAATTCGTGAAATTCAGCGGCCCGTACATTTCATTCATTCCCTTTTCGACCAGCCATTTTCGGGATGTGTCGAATAGCGCCCTTGACACCTCTTTGTCATCGACACATTCGAAGAAACCAATACATCCCCGGGCTTTTTGAAATAATGCATTATATCGTGTGTCATAATGTGCGATAATGCGACCTACAGGGTCTCCATTTCGATAGGCCATAAAAGCTTGTATTACACCGGTATCGTGATAGCTGCCTTGGGTGATGAACTTCATCTGGTCAGATATGATGGGCGGAACCCAATATGAATTATCTTTGTATATTTTCCATGAAAACAGGACAAATTGCTTGATATCTTTTTTCCTGTTCGGAATCGGAACAACTTCGATCTTCTTCATGTTGCCCGTCATAAAATATCTCCATATGGAATATCAGAAAAATGTTTTAAATAAATTATTGTCTATCAGCAGATCAGCGTAATTTCAATGAAAATTAAATTACGTGATCATTCAGAAATCAACAGAAACGGTAAAAAACCGCGAATATTTTTCTGTTGGAAAATGGTGGGGACATAATCCTTGTTTTTAAAGAATAGTTTGAGATTTTTACCTGTAAATGCAATATTAAAAACATATGTGCCAAATAACAGGTCAACAACTCCTCCGAAAAAAACCGCGGCTTTTCCCGAAAGACTGTTCGTGGCGATAAACGGCTCGCAACACTTATTACGTTTTGCATGAGAGATTTTTAAAGAGTTTGTGAGCATATTATTGAGGCACAAGAGGGAGTTATGATAATGACCAGATATATCTTGAGGCATTGACACTGCTTGCCTCTCATCCAACTTTCACTCCGGTGGATAGCGGTACAGCTTTGCTGAGTCGCTGCGGGTAATGTTTTAGTTATCCCGGAATGAGTGAACAGGTTATGGGCAGTTATCACGTAATTTATAAAAAATTCTTCAGTTCCAGAAACGTTAAACGTCTCCTGGTTGTCCTGTTTTTTATTGCACTCACCCATCTCTCATTTACATGGTATCTCTTTCACCCGGAAACTATCAACACAGTAAAGCCTACGATGAAGCTGCTTGCCGAGGGTTCCATCGACCAGGATGATATGTGTGTCTGGATTCATCCCGCAGAACCTTCGAAAAGTGTCATCATCACCGCGGACAAGGAAGCGGAAAAGGTTTTTGTGTATGATCTTGAGGGCAGAGTTCTTCAGGTATTATCAATGCCGAAACCCGGAAACATTGATGTCAGGTACGGTTTTCCGCTTGGAGGTGGAAAAGTAGATATAGTGGCATATCTGCAGCGAAAAAACGGACATAGGATCATCGTTTTTGCCGTAGAACCGAAAACTCGCCTATTAAGAAGGGTCGATGACAACTCGATTCTTACGGGCAAAGGAGTCGGCGGTACGTTGTATCACAGCCAGAAAACAGATAAATTTTATTTTATCAAGACCGCGGAGACCAAAGGCAAAGACGGGATTGAACAGTTTGAGTTGTTCGACGATGGCAAAGGTAAGATAACCGGAAGGAAAATTCGCCAGTGGGATCTGTCCGGCTGTGAAGGTGCCGTTGCTGACGATGAATCATGTGCCCTTTACATTGCCCAGGAAGATACAGGTGTCTGGAAAGTCGGTGCTGAACCGGGTGAGCCAACGCCGGGAGAACTTATAATAAAAACATGGAAGAACGGTTTGATGTCTGATGTAGAAGGTCTTGCTATTTATAAATCACATGCTAAAGAAGGTTATTTGATGGTTTCAAATCAGTCACGAAACTCCGTTAAAGTCTATCAACTTGGAAAAGAAGATACGTTCCTTGGAACCTTCCATATTGATGGTGCGATACATACAGATGGAATCGATGTGACTAATGTTTGTCTCGGTATCAGCAGGTTTCCCAAAGGTTTATTTGTTTGTCACACTGATCAGAAAGGCAGCAACCGTTGCCCCGTCCTGGTGACACCATGGGAATCGATTGCCGGGGCGTTAAATCTTAAAGCAGATGTATCATGGAATCCCCGGAGAGAAACATCGAACATTTCTAAATGAGGACGACTATGAAGAAACAAACTAAAACAAGTTTTTTTCTGTTTTTCTGTATTTTCTCCTTCTTCCTGATTGTCACTTGTGTTTCCAAAAAACAGATTGCTATACCGGGACTCGCTCCCGTCACCTTTCAATCAAACGAAGAAGAGCTTCGCATTGAAGAGATGCACAGCCGCGTTTTCAGACAGCTCGGTAGTTACAAGGGATCTGAGGCTTGTTACGCCTGTCATCAGAAAGAATACAGGGAAATAAGCAACAGTTACCATGTGCATCAGGGACGAATCACAAAAGACGGTAAAATTGCTTACGATCCTTCAAAAGCTGTAGATACAGGTATGTATACTCGATGGTACCCGCTCTCCAATCTTGACCGGACGGCTGAACCTGAGAAACACTGGCGGCAGATGGAAGCTATTTTCTGCGCTCAGTGCCATCCCGGAGGCGGAGTATTAAAGCCGTACGGGATGGACGTTGACTGCCTTATATGCCACCAAAAGAGCGGTTACAAGGGCGGACAGGGCTTGGGCAGGTCACCCGCGGGTATAGATAAGCATGGCAAAATGGTATTGAGCAACGGCGCGCGTCTTTCCTCCTTAATGATGGCCGGGGCAAAAGTGGGTGGAAACATGAAAAAGCTTGATCTGTCCGATATCGCAGTAAAAGCTATGGAAGGGGTGGAACTTCGTGTCGGAAAGCCGACTCCGGACAATTGTAATTTCTGCCATTGGCGTACAAACGGCAAACGGGGTACTCGATACGGCCTTTTCAAGGGTAGTCCTACTGACGTTCATTATGCCGCCGGAATAAGGTGTCAGGAATGTCACATTACAAAAAATCATCAGATTGGAAAAGGTAAAATACTCGACGCAATAGGCACACCTGAATTACGCGGAACCATGAAAACCTGTATGGAATGTCATGGCGATGAACCACATGAAGGTACAAACAAAGATGCTTTGAATGAACACTTGCATAGAATTACGTGCGAGGTCTGTCATATCCCGAAAACATACCCTGGTGCAAAACAGATCAACTGGCTCCCGGGAATGGATATGGAAAAAATGATGAAGCAATATCAATGGATGATGCCGATTGCCAAGCTTTTTGGAATGGCGACACCTGAAAAGATGAACCAGCAGATAAACGATATGGTGGACTGCTACAAGATCATGAAAAAAGCCGGTTTTAAGCCCGTATATGCCTGGTATAATCCTGATGTCCTGTGTACCGAGATTCCACACCCGACAGGAAGTCGTGAAGATAACAACAGCCGTATTACACCATTTTCAGTAGTTGAAACGATACTTTTTGATGACGGGACCACCACTGAAGTCCTGGATGATCCTCATGGATATTTGAATGGCCACCCTGTCCCAAAAGCATTCGTGGCACGCGCCGGCGGTAAAGGAAAAAAGGACACCACGCTAAAACAGTTGCATCAATGGCAAAACGGACGTTATGGTTCTGCCATAATAAGAAAGTCTCCCATGTACTTCCAGCAGTTCCATAGTATCGCCCCGGCTAAAGACGCTTTAACATGCAAAGATTGCCATATAAAAGCAGGCGGGCGACTGGATTTTAAATCCCTTGGTTACAGCCCGGAAGAAATTGAAGATTTAACTGAACAATAGAAAAATGGCATTATAATATCAATCTGTAAAATTACTAAAGGAGTGTGCGCAATGAAAAAAGCTTTTATCACAGGTTTTCTGATTACAATTATTTTATCCTTTGGCGTCGCAGCACAAGCCGAAAACCGGAATGAAGATTTTGAAAAAGCTTCATCGGAAGCGAAAACTTCAGGCAAGTATCTTCTACTCAACTTCAGCGGATCAGATTGGTGTCCGTGGTGCATAAAACTGGAGAAAGAAGTATTGAGCAATGAGGCATTCAAAACATTTGCAAAAGAAAAACTGGTTTATGTGTTGATTGACTTCCCGAGTAAAAAATACCAGAGCAAAAAGCGCAAGGAAGAAAATGGAAAGTTAATGGAAAAATTTAAAGTTCGCGGTTTTCCTACCATCATCATACTGAGCCCCGATGGAGATTTTGTAGGGACAACAGGTTACCGAAGAGGAGGAGCAGAACGATACGTGGCTCATCTTAAAGAGACGATTGACAAACACAAAATGAAGTAAGCATATAACTGCCCTGATTGTACGGACGGGTGTGTTCACTCCAATGAAAATAAAAGAAGATATAAAAAAAGCCGCATTGGCGCTTAAACATGCAGATGCGGTTCTGATCACTGCAGGAGCAGGCATAGGCGTTGATTCAGGGCTGCCCGATTTCAGGGGAAACAAAGGGTTTTGGAAAGCTTACCCGCCTATTGCCAAACTTGGGCTATCTTTTGTCGAGATGGCAAGTCCAAGGTGGTTTCACAACGACCCCCAATTAGCCTGGGCATTCTATGGGCACCGGTTAAATCTTTACAGAAAAACAGAACCGCATAAAGGTTTTACCCGGCTTCTGGAAATAGCTGAACAGAAAATAGGGGGTTATTTTGTCTTCACATCTAATGTCGATGGACAATTCCAGAAAGCCGGTTATAAAAAAGACCTTATAGAAGAGTGCCATGGTTCAATCCATCATCTTCAATGCAGCAACGTTTGCAGTCATAAAATATGGGATGCAAACCGGACAGAGGTTGAAGTAAACGAAGATACGTTCAAGGCAGAAGAACCATTGCCCAAATGTGCAGACTGCGGCATGGTTGCCAGACCCAATATCCTGATGTTTGGCGACTGGGATTGGCTCCCCCACAGAACCGATGAACAAAGCCGGCGAATGAGAAAATGGTTGAAAAGAGTATACGATGAAAAAATGAACTTAGTGGTGGTTGAAATGGGCGCAGGGGAATCCGTCCCAACCGTCAGGATGAAATCCGAACACGTAGTCCAGTCGAACGGCGGCACTCTGATTCGAATAAACCCTCGAGATTACTCGGTTCCTCCCCAACATATAGGGATACCCTTAGGCAGTGCGGAAGGAATAAAACAGATATTTGAAAAAGTGACTGATTAGTTGTTCGAATCAGAAAGAGATGTTGCATAACCATTTTACGTATAATATAATAGTAAAATTCAAATAAACGTTTTCCCCTAAAAAGAGAATCCGGGGAATCCGGGAAACGAAATAATGGCTATCATAAGACCTTCGAATTTTGTCATTTCGAGGAGTGTTAACGACGAGAAATCTTAATGATTCACATCTGTTAAGATCTCTCACGGAGCCTGCCCTGAGAGTAAGAAGAAGATTCCTCGCTTCGCTCGGAATGACAGAAGCGAAGGGGTCGGAATGACAGATAATGATAGTTATTGAAAGCGCTTTTGTAAAGAAAGGGAGCTTGATGGGTATATCTTCGATGTAAAACCCCTGGGCAAGTTTCCCGTATTGCCGATGAGAGTAGGAGTCCTTTATGAGTTTTGTTATTGTTTCAAAAGATGATAACGTTGCAACGCTTACCCTTAGCAGGGGGAAAGTAAATGCACTCAATGAATCGGCTATAGATCAAATCAACAGCACTTTAATAGAGTTAGAAAACGATGAAACTGTCAAGGCTATAATTTTAACGGGCCAGGGCAATTTTTTCTCTTTTGGTTTTGATATTCCCGAATTTTTAAGCTATTCAAAAGATTCTTTCACAAAGTTTTTGACTAAGTTCACCGATCTTTACACATATATGTTCCTACTTCCAAAACCTGTTGTGGCCGCATTAAACGGCCATACGATGGCCGGGGGCTGTATGCTTGCCACAACCTGTGACTATAGAATAATGGTTTCCGGAAAAGCAAAAATAGCGTTAAATGAAATAAGTTTTGGTTCATCCCTACTTGCCGGAAGCGTTGAAATGCTTAAATATTGTGTCGGACAAAAGAATGCCCAGTCAATCCTCTACGGTGGCTCATTGTATTCTGCGGAGGAAGCAAGCCTCTTGGGGCTTATTGACAAGATATCTTCCCAGGATACTTTGATGGAGGATGCCGAAAAGACGGCCCACGATTTAGCCAGGCAAGACAGCACTGCCTTCAGAAGCGTCAAGGGTATTTTACGAAAACCTGTGGCTGAAGAAATGGTTAGAAAAGAAAAAGAGGTTATCCGTGAATTTGTTGATATCTGGTACTCTGAGAAAACATGGAATAAACTTAAAGAGATAACGATACGTTGACGTTCTTCGTAGTCGGTCACGGAAAATCTTTGAAATGTAGAAATTAATTCTTAGAAAAACTCGGTTTTATATAATGAAAAATCTGCTATACAAAGTGATAATCCACGATGTAACCGACCATTGTTACAGTAATTGTCTCGATTATTTTTCGGATAACTCAAATGTCCTTGACGTGGGAATCGGCAACGGGGGGATGATAAAAAATTACCACTCCTTGATCAAATCCAAGGATTTGAGGATAACAGGAATCGATATTAATAAAAGCTATATAAATCACTGTTACCGCCTCATTGAAACCTACCAGCTTGAAAATTATATCGAAATTCACCACGAGCCTGTAGAGACCTACAAACCGCCGAGGAAAGGATTTTTTGATTTTATTCTTTTCAGTATGAGTTTCATGCTTTTCGATAACCAGAAGCTTGTTCTGGATCGAATTAAAGATTGGCTTAAACCTGGCGGAGAGGTCATCTTTTTTCAGACCATGTTCAAAGAAAAGACAGGGTTCATAGAGTTTATCAAGCCAAAACTCAAATATGTTACGACCATCGATTTTGGTAACGTAACGTATGAGAAAGACTTTTTTGCCCTTATAAAGGAAAAAAACCTGTCAGTCTCAGAAGACAGGCTGATAAAAAAGGAATGGTTCGGGGGCGAATACAGGATGATTGCCACGTCATTAAACGGGGGAGATATTAGCGAACAGTATTAATTTCATAAAAGAAGGTGGAAAAGTGAACAATACCCGATGTGAACTTTGTGGAGAAACAACTCATGCAGAAACAGATAAACTATGCTTAAAGTGCCTGGAAATGGAAAAACAGATCAATCACTTAATAGAAAACCACAAGGAAACAGCCAGGAAATATATAGAAAAAAAATTGACGGGAATTACTGATCGTAGTGACCGACGGTCAAAAAACTATAAACCTGGATGGGGAACTCATACAGCTGACCGGCGGAAAGATGACCGGCGGCGCATACAAGAAGCATCAGACGCTCTCAAAAGGAGAAAAGCAGACCAATAATCTACATTAATCCGGCATAAAGATTACTGCCACGCTATTTGGAAAACATTGCGTTACCACTCAAGCTCAACCCTCCCGAGCACACTGGTAAAAACCAACTTCAGGTGTTTTGGATCACCTTCAGTCAAAGAGAAAGGCGGACACTTGAGACTGTAAAACATCCCATAGTATTTGTTTATGTAGGGATAAAACTCTTTTACAACCGGCGTAATTTTCTTAATTTTTCTCACCTCTACCGGATACGTCCTGTTTCCCTTCTCATCTAACAGAAATATCGTCCAGATAGAATTTCCACTGTCAAAGTCATTTGAATCTTTATCGGGAGTATAGGCATAAAAGAGAAACTCGGTAAAATCAGATGAAAGATCCGTCAGTATCTCCTCCTTCGATCTTTTCTCCGGTTCGGTTAAAGAATATATCCTCGAATATTCTGAAAGATAGGCCTTGTTGAATTCAGCGTTTTTATAGGTTGCTGCAATACGGACTCTTGTTTCAAATTGAGAGTACACCGTCTTATCCCTTGTCCACTTGTCCAATACGTTCAGATATTCCTTCGAGATGCTCTCGTCCTTAACGATTTCAACATAACCTTTAAAATAAGTGCAACCGAGACAGGACACCAACAAAATCGCCACAACTAACCAAAAACACTTCTTCATTTTTCCTCTCCAAATACCCTTGAAAAGATGTAGTCCACATGTTTTAAGAAATTATCCACTCTAAAGACGTTTTCAATATCTTCAATACTCAAATATGACATAACATCTTTGTCTTTTATCAACAATTGTTTGAACTCGAGTCCTTCCTCCCATGACCTCATCGCATTTCTCTGCACAATAGCGTAGGCATCCTCACGTGAAATTTCCCTTTCGATTAGTTTCAAAAGAACCATCTGGGAAAAAATCAAACCCCTGGTCATATTGAGATTTGAAACCATTCTTTCCGGATAAACAAGCAGTTTATCCAGAAGTCCCGTGAATCGATTCAACATAAAGTCGAGAAGTATCGTTGCATCGGGCGCGATGACCCTCTCAACCGATGAGTGACTGATGTCTCTTTCATGCCAGAGGGGAATATTATCAAGAGACGCGGCGGCATATGATCTCATCAGACGGGCGAGGCCGGAAAGATTTTCCGAGAGTACCGGATTCCGCTTGTGGGGCATTGCTGACGAACCTTTCTGCCCCGGTGAAAAGAATTCCTCCGCCTCACGCACCTCGGTTCTCTGAAGCAGTCTGATCTCCTGGGCAAATTTATCAATGGAAGATGCGGTGATCGCAAGAGTCGAAAAATATTCGGCATGCCTGTCCCTCTGAACAATCTGCGTTGAAACAGGTGCAGGTTTGAGGCCAAGTTTCCGGCAGACATACTCTTCAACGGATGGATCAACAAAAGGGAACGTACCGACAGCCCCTGATATTTTTCCATAGCTTATAACATCCTTTGCCCTGATCATCCTCTCTCTGTTTCGCTCCATCTCCTGATACCAGAGGGCCATCTTTAAACCAAAAGTGATCGGCTCTGCATGTATCCCGTGAGATCTGCCTATCATCAGGGTATCTTTATATGTAAAAGCTTTCTTTTTCAGGACGGTCAACAGTTCATCAATGTCCTTGATGAGGATCCGGGATGCCTCCCTCAATAACACGGCGAGAGATGTATCGAGAATATCCGAAGATGTCAGCCCCATATGAATATAACGGGAATCCTCCCCTACCCTTTCGGAAACACAGGTCAGAAAAGCCACCACATCATGTTTGGTCGTCTTTTCTATCTCATCAATCCGCCCTATGTCGAAGCCGGCTTTTTCCTTGATGTTCTTCAAAGACTCTTCCGGTATTTCACCTTTTAAGGCAAGGGCTTCGCATGCCAAAATCTCCATGTCGAGCCATTTCTGAAACCTGTTTTCCTGGCTCCAGATTGAAGCCATTTCTTCTCTTGAATATCTGGTAATCAATCTTTTCTCCTGAAAGTATTTTACTTTATTCTTATTTAGTATGGGTTAGGGATTTGAGTCAAGGACTTTTAGCGCAAGAACAGACCTTTGAAAAACTGAAAAATATGGTTTTGAGGGCGAATCAAGATTGACAAGTTCGTAAAAAGTCTGTCATTCCCGCGTAGAGACTGTGTCACAATTCCTCTTTTTGTCATTTCGAGCAAAGCGAGAAATCTTAATGCTTAACAAATTTAACATGTTAAGATTCCTCACATTCGTTCGGAATGACATTTCACCCTATTACGACACAGCCTCGTAGGCGGGAATCCATAGAGGGCTAAACGCTTGAAAAAACTGGATTCCCGTTCCCCGATCAGGTCGAGGACAGGTTTCACGGGAATGACAAAATTGTGTATATTTTAACTTCTTACGAATGCATTAAAGATAGCTGTGAAGACCTGAAAGAATATAATTTACTCCAAGGTAGGTAAAAACAACGGCGACGAATCCGAAGACGGAAATTAAAGACATTCTTGTTCCTTTCCACCCCCTGACAAGACGTGCATGAAGAAATGACGCATAAATCAGCCATGTAATCAATGACCAGGTCTCCTTCGGGTCCCACCCCCAATATCTTCCCCAGGCATGATCGGCCCAGGCAGCTCCGGTAATGATTCCCAGCGTTAAGAGTACAAAACCGATTGATATCATTTTGTAGGTCACTTCATCTAAAAATTTAGATTCAGGCAGTACACCTACGGGGTTTTCCTTGAATCCCTGCTTTATCAGATAAAGTATACTGGTCCCGAACGAGATGGCAAAACACGCATAGGCTAAAAAACAGCTTATAACGTGGCTTGTCAGCCAGTTGCTTTGAAGAGCGGGAATTAAGGGCTGTATCTGGGAGTTTACATCTCCGGACAACGAGGCATATGCCAGCATGATAAAAGCAAAGAAGTTAGCAAGGGCGCCGATCAAGCTGCTCTTATAACGCCTTACCATAATTAAACAGACAAAAATGATGGACCAGGAAAAAAATACAATGGATTCATAAAAATTCGAAAGGGGTGCGTGACCGATCCCCAACTGGTAAGAGTGAATCCAGCGGATAATAAGTGCCGCTGTTTGAGCTGTTATTCCAAAAACGGTGAGCGCCAACGCCGCAACTGCTACCGGTTTCTTACGAAAAACAAAAGAAATCAAGTAGCTAAAAGCAGCTGCAAAATAAATAAATGTTACAATACTGATAATAAAAGTATCACTCATGATGTTCTAATTCCATGACGAGTTTTTCCAGTTTTTCTTCAAAATCTTTCCTGTTCCTGTTTACACTGGCAGCGATTTTAACTTCACAGCCGTCCTTCCGCTCTGAAATCCGTAACCATACTTTTGTGTGTGTGAAAAAGAGGCTCAGCACAAAACCGACCAGGATAAGAATACAGCCGGCCCAGACAATGGATACACCGGGATTCCTGCTCACCTGAATGCCGGTATAATAACGGCTATCAAAGTCTTTAAATATAAAGGAAAATTCATTCTTTTGTTGTTTATGGTCTTTGAAGAGCCAGAGCACATCGTGGGGTTTTTCCGGTTCGATCAGGACTCCGAGGACAGCAGGGCCACGATTCTGATAATTGGGCATAAATTTGGCGATTGCGAAACAGGATTTGCTATCCGGCAGGGGAACTTTTTTCATCATGTTCAGTGTCAAGACGGTTTCCTTCCCTGTCTTTTCATTTTTCGCAATGATCTTAAAATTAGCAGTTCCCGCAATTCCGTAAGTCGCCTGGCAGAACTTCAAACCTTTATAGATCAGAGGGTCATTTACCCTGACTGCCCCGGAAATAACTTTTTTTCCGTTTTCCAGAATAGTTAAATCACTTCTATATTCCCTGGGTTGACCTGTTTTATAAAAATCAACTTTAAAGCTGTCGCAGCAAACTTGAAACCCGAGTTTCTCTACCCTCTTGCCGTCACCATTAAAGAGAACAAAGGTATCCGCAATTTCGCCTTCGACAATATTCATCTGACCGTTAAATCCCCAGATAGCCCCGATCAGCCCGCCTCCCAGAATGAGAAGAATACTGAAATGGATAAAAACGAACCCTATTCTGGAATATCTGCCTTTCTCGGAAAAGAAATAACTTTTGCCATCTTTTTTTACTTGAACCGGCTTAGAAACAAGTGATTTCAGCAGGGATGTTATTTGCTGTTCGAGGTCGGACAAACTCTTGCGGCATTGGACTGTTTTATTAATCTGTGATGAGCCAAAGATTCTGTCATCAAATTTATTCTTTTCAGGAAGGATTAATTTGATAATGCGTGGAATCTGTTTGGCCGTACAGACAATTACATTGACCGATAATAATATTAAAAGCAGAGTAAACCACCATGAGTGGTACATGTCGAAAATGTTGAAGAATTTTAAAAAAGAGAACACTCTGGGGCCATACAGCGCCTCATACCGTCCAAGAGGCAGCCCCTGCTGTATTATCGTACCAAAAATAGATGTGATGGCTAAAGCAAGGAATAAAGAAATTGTAAGTTTGAGTGAGGAGAAAAACTTATATATTTTAAAGGGTCTCCTGAATATATACTTGTTATAATTTGAAGAACTTGGATACCACAGACCCAAAACCATTGTCAAGCCGTTTTAAAGCCCGCAAAAATTCTAATTGCGGTTTTGTTTTCTTATTCTTGATGGACTCCTAAAAAGTCCAAATCTTGTCACTCCCGCGCAGGCGGGAGTCTATAACACCTTACAATAACTGGATTCCCGCCTATGAGGCTGTGTCGTAATTCCTTTTTTGTCATTTCGAGCAAAGCGAGAAATCTTAATTCTTGATAAATTTAACATGTTAAGATTCCTCACATTCGTTCGGAATGACATCTCACCCTATTATGACACAGTCTCTCAAGGGGGAGAAGATCGATTATGAATGCCCCGCCTTAAGGGCGGGGTAATTCACTCTTGAGCTGAAATATATTGACAAATCTGCTACATTCCCTATATTGATTTTCATCAGGGTGGGGGAAAAAGATGTCAGTTCCTGAAGAAATATACGAACTTATTGAGCGTTTTGACCGCAATCTTGACACCTATCGGTCAGGCCGGTACAACGAGGCCCAGGTTCGACAGGAGTTTATCAACCCTTTCTTCCATGCCCTCGGTTGGGATGTCTACAACAAGCAAGGCTACGCAGAGGCATATAAGGACCTAATACATGAAGATGCCATTAAAATAGGCAGTGCCACAAAGGCCCCTGATTACTGCTTCCGTATCGGCGGAACCCGCAAATTCTTTCTTGAAGCAAAGAAGCCCGCCGTCAATATCAGGGAAGAGATCAATCCGGCTTACCAGCTTCGTCGCTACGCCTGGTCGGCCAAGCTGCCGCTCAGTATCCTGACGGATTTTGAGGAACTCGCCGTCTATGACTGCCGGATTAAACCGGTCAAGACCGACAAGCCTTCCAAGGCACGTACCCTTTACTTTACTTATAATAAATATATTGAACGCTGGGATGAAATCGCCTCGATCTTCTCTCGTGAATCTGTTCTTAAAGGTTCTTTTGATAAATATGTTGAATCGAGCAGGGTAAAGCGGGGAACCGCCGAAGTTGACACAGCATTCCTCGAAGAAATTGAGCGATGGCGCGAAGTACTTGCCCGAAATATCGCTCTCAGAAACCCCGGCCTGACGAAACGCGAGCTGAACTTCGCCGTACAGCGTACCATCGACCGCATTGTCTTTCTGAGAATCTGCGAAGACCGCGGTATCGAACAATACGGCCGGCTCATGGCTCTCAGAAATGGCAGTCAGGTCTACAGGCGGCTGTGCCAGATGTTTCAAGACGCTGATGATCGTTATAACTCCGGCCTCTTCCATTTTAAAAAGGAAAAAGATCGTGTTTCTCCCCCTGACGATCTTACGCTTGATTTAGCGATTGACGATAAACCCCTCAAGGATATTTTCACGAATTCATACTATCCGGACAGCCCTTATGAATTTTCCGTACTGCCGGCGGATATTCTGGGGCAGGTGTATGAGCGGTTTCTCGGCAAGGTAATCCGTCTGACACCGGGTCACCGTGCCATTGTCGAGGAAAAGCCGGAGGTCAAAAAAGCGGGCGGTGTCTATTACACCCCAACCTACATTGTAGATTACATTGTCAAGCAGACCGTGGGCAAGCTGGTTGAAGGCAAAAAACCCGGCCCGCGCGGCGCGGTGAGCAAACTCAAAATTCTGGATCCTGCATGCGGCTCCGGATCGTTTCTGATCGGCGCGTATCAGTATCTCCTCGACTGGCACCGGGATCAATACATAACAGATGACCCGAAAAAATGGGCCAAAGGGCGCAACCCCGCCCTTTACCAGGCACCCGGTGGAGAATGGAAATTGACCACGGCGGAAAAAAAGCGAATCCTCCTCAACAATATCTACGGCGTTGACATCGACACCCAGGCGGTCGAGGTCACCAAGCTCTCACTCCTTTTGAAAGTCCTGGAAGATGAAAACGCCGAAACCATCGGAAAACAGCTTGCCCTGTTTCAGGAACGGGCCCTCCCCGATCTGGGAAGCAATATCAAGTGCGGCAACTCCCTCATCGGCCCTGACTTTTACGAGGGAAGGCAGATGGACATGTTTGACGAGGAAGAAATGTACCGCGTCAATGTCTTTGACTGGGAAACCGAATTCAAGGAAGTTATGCAGGATGGAGGCTTCGATGCGGTAATCGGAAATCCGCCGTATGTATTCGGGCGTGATTGGAAAGCACTGAATATTGGTGAAGATGTAAAAGCCTATCTCGGGAACACATACAAAAGCTCACCATACCAACTCGATATGTTTTCGATATTTATGGAACAGGCTTATCATCTGGCTAAAATATCAGGATCTATTGGACTAATCGTCCCCAACGTATGGCTTACGAACACTTATTCTTCCAGTACACGTAGCTTTGTTTTGGCTCATGCGAAAGATCTGACTATTTTGACTCCTCCACCAGACGTGTTCCCCGGGATCACTGTAGATACAATCGTTTATACCCTGCAAAAAGCATTTCGACCAGGAGAGTTTTTCCAGATCAAATCAATGCACGGTAGTGTTGTTGTTGATGTTATAACACATGATACTCAGGAATATTTAAATGGGCAACGCCCGATTTCAACTGTCTTAGATCGTCTGAGTTCAAATCTGGTTTATCGATTAAAGGAATCCTATCCTGAACTTCAGGAATTTGCCAAAATTACTCGTGGAGTTCATCCATATCGAATTGGAGGATATGGGCAAACAGCATTTGGATCCGGACCACAAACAAAACGGGATATCGAGGAAAAGCCTTATCATAGTGAGTTTAGAAGAGAAGGATATCGTGGATTCATTTATGGCCGTGATTTGCACAGGTTTAAATTGCCCGAACCAACTGAATTTATTAAATATGGGCATTGGCTTGCTGAGCCAAGAAATCCTGTTTTTTTTGAGGATGAGCGAATCTATTCACGTAAAATTCTTGGTAAGCGCCTTATTGTTACGATAGAAACGAGTGATTCTGTTGCAGATCAACAGGTGTATATAACAAAGCTTTTGGGGGATGCATTTAGGCCATTATATCTTGCAGGTATCTTAGGTAGTGAACTTATGGCATTTTTTATAAGATCATTCTATGATGAAGTGAACGATGCGTTCCCACAAATTAAAATAGGACAACTAAGATTACTCCCCATCCGTACCATCGACTTCTCCGACGCCGCAGATACAGCCCGCCACAACAGGATGGTTGAACTCGTTGAGCAAATGCTTGACTTGAATAAGCAGCTGGCCGAAGCCAAAGTGCCCCAGGCAAAAACCGTACTCCAGCGCCGGATTGAGACCACAGACCGTCAAATTGACCGCCTAGTTTATGAATTGTACGAATTGACGGAAGAAGAAATCAAAATCGTTGAGGGGAGATAATTGACTGACCCTTAAAAAATCAACCCCAAAAGGAATAATTTAAAATGACAAAAGCTGTTGGGATGTAAGTGGTTTTAAAATTGATATTAGACGGTAACTATACCAATTGGTTATGATCAGGAAATAGAATATTGTAATGGTTGGAAATATCTATTTTTTAATAAATGAGGCAATGCCGGGACTTGTAAAAATCGGACATACAAGCGCCTCAATTGATGAAAGACGATCTCAACTGAATTCTACCGGTGTTCCATTACCTTTCAAAATCGGTGCCTGCTTTCTTGTTAACGATCCAAACCAATGTGAATCCGAAATCCATATATTACTTTCCGAGTACAGGATATCTGATGGCCGTGAATTTTTTAAATTATCCGTACTGGAAGCCTTAAAGCTAACATTGGGCATAATCGAAAAATATATTTGTGTTTCACAAGCAAATAATAACTTGAGAAAAGTTGATAAAAGGTCAGATCATGGTGATTTGTCCTCTCTCGAAAATTCCATCTTACTGTTTTTAGCTGGTGAAGACCGAAAGTTTGGGAAATTGACCTGGCAAATTCACAGCAGTTTTTATGAAATTGATGAGCTGGAAATTGAATACAGCCTAGCATGTTTGAAAGATCGTGGTTTCGTTGATGAACAGAAGATACGTGATCATCATGACAAAAACTGGAAAATATCGAGTAAAGGTATCCGTTACGCTGTTGAGAACGAATTGTTTAAGTTGGTGGAAAAATCATAATCGGGTAGTTGAGGGTTTTTCTCCCTCAGCGAAAATCGGGGTCAGGTCTTGCAATACTATATTATATCTGCCTGCTTTAATTTGCTTCCCCTAATGTGTCATTGCAAGACCTCACCTTGAATGGGTGACCCTTCACCTACCAAGTGAACCGTAACGTTAGAGGTCACTAGATGATAAAGAATATAGTATCCAAATATGCAGAACAGATAGTGGTGCTTCTATTAACATCGCTATCTGTAATAATAGCCAAGTCAGTATATAATTTTCTGTTAATACCATTGCTTGTAGCGAACCAAGGAAAGATTATAATACAAATATCTGCATTGCTCCTCGGACTTTTACTGGTCTCTCTTTCATATATTTTCTACCTTTATCGATACAAAATAAGACCTAAATCTAAAATTGAAAACGAATATACATTCAACGAAAATACAGGCATTTACACTCACAATAAAACCGGAAAACTCTTCTGTGGAACCTGCATGCTTGAAGGTATTGAATCACCATTAATCACCCTTGACTATGGGTGGTTTTGCCAGCGTAAGGGATGCTCAAAAAATTACTCTAATCCAGACAACCCAAGGCCAAAACCTCAAAAAAAAGTTATTTCAAGAGGTGTGATGTGGAATAAATAAATACAAAAGGTGGTAAATGACCGCTAATCGGCTAAAGGGGCGTTTCACAGAACTTAGGGGGGAGACAAGGGACGTCCATAAATGAGTAAATAATAGAAGGGAAAAGGGGACGGATTTATTTTTGACATTCCCGGTGGCCAATGATGAGATTTTTTCACGCATGGACGAGTAAAAAAAGGGGACGGATTTATTTTTGACTACAATTAAGGAGGCAAAGTTGACAACTTGGAAATTAACCATAAAACCCGATAATATTGAAGGGTTTGACCCCTTTCAGCTATGCCAAAGAAAGTCGTTAGTTGGGGGCCAAAGGGGTCAAGTCTGCTCTTGACTCATGTTGGCTGATAATGAAAAAACAAATCTAACACATATGAGCTGCACCATTAACTTATCCAATTCCACCGACAAAGCCCGTCACGACCGGATGGTCGAACTCGTTGATCAGATGCTCGGCTTGAACAAGCAATTAGCCGAGGCCAAAGTGCCCCAGACAAAAACTGTCCTCCAACGCCGGATTGAAACAACAGACCGGCAAATTGACCAGCTGGTATAAAGGGGAAAAGGGGACGGATTTATTTTTGACTAATAGCTGCACTCCATCAAGCAGTTTCCTGTTTTTAGAGGTGTTTTCAGGCATTGACACATGGTATTCCTGTCTAATAAAAGTAGTAACAAAATTAAAGATAATAGAGTAAGGCAAATCTGTCTGTGAATCAGAGGATATATTATGAAATTGAAAGTAGTAATACATGAAGCAGAAGAAGGTGGGTATTGGGCCGAAGTACCGTCCATCCCGGGATGCGCTACTCAAGGTGATTCTTTTGACGAATTGTTGAGTAACATTTACGAAGCCGTCGAAGGTTGTCTATCCGTAGATGTTCAAGACATCGCCATCTCATGAAAAAGCAAAGTAATGGAGATAGGAGGGAAGGAGGGTCTGACCCCATTTCCCCAGAAACTTATTATCTTAGGGGCGTCACCGAAGTCCTGCCTATTGACAAAGGTGCGGCTCATATGTGTCAGGCGTTTTTTTCCTCAACAAGCCTCGATCTAATTAAAATGTTTAGATGGTTAAATAAAAAAGGTGATAGATATATAAGCAGCTCTCTACACTTTGAAAATTGACTGTGGAGTTATGATATTGATTTTCTGTATGTAATTTATGGAATGGATTTATCCCGTTTCCTTATTTATGTCTTCCTGTAGTCATCAGCCTGAAGATTTATCAATATATGCACTCTTTCAAATGGTAAACAACATTTCTTGAAAAATTAGTGACTGCGAGTTCTTAAAATTACTTGACATGCTAAGGCTTTTTGTTAACTATACAAAAGTCTTAATAAAAGAATAGAAGGTCCCATATATTAACAAACAATAAACGATCGTTTCTTCTTAAATAAAAGATCAAAACCACAGGAAGTAAAGTTGCAGACAATGGGATTAATTTCTCGGTTTTTAGGAATACAATCAAAACAGCAAGAAAAAATGACACCTGAAGGGTTAGCTGCTGCCCTCTTTGTGGCAATGGTGAATAATAAAAAAGATATCGAAATTACATTACAAAATTTCTCAACAATAAGCACTCATGATGTTGAATTGGAGCTTAAATTTTTGAAAGTATTTTCTATGTTTCATCTTATACAAACAACTGTTAAAGATGATAAATTAATGAATGCAATTTTAAAAGCGTTCTATTCATTCTTTCTTTCAAAATCATCTGAGGATTATTTTGGATGCCCGTTCGAATCAATATCAGAAAAATTAGACATGCGGATACACAAATACAGCGACGCAATTAGCGAACCGAATCCACACGGCCCTCCCTATGGTATTGGAAAACAATTTTCTCGGTTCATCGGATATGAAAACGATTACGATAGTACTTACCGAGGTGCTTTATTTTTTACAAGTGAACTTAAATTTAAAGGACCAGTTCTTGATAACATATTGAAACAATATAAGTTTGATTAATCATAAAATTTTAAAAAAGGTTTCAACAATCGTTAGCTAACTGCTTACCTAATGATGTGAAGACGTGCGGTGCGGAAGTTCTTAAAATGTAAGAAAAAGTATAGGTGCTACAGTTCTTCAAACGGTAACCATGATGTCAATTCCAACTCGAAAACCTTTGCTTTGTATGTGGAGATAGTGAAACATCATGAATAATAATTCATTGCCACTTGAGTTATGGAGTCAAATATTTGTTACCGTATGCCAGCAAGTTAAGCGCGCCGAGATTGACTCTTCTGCAGACCAACTCAATATTGCTATTAAAGGGCGGAGTAAATCTCTGCAAGCCACTCATCGTGAACTCGACGACGCTTTACATGAATTTAACGGGAATGTGCAAGATGTGGTTCTTTCTTTTATGAAAGCACATGGGGTGCTTAATATTTACCAGAATACGCTTGTGGGTTATTTTGATATTCACGCATATTCGAACTATATCAACAAAACAAAATTCAAAGAAGCACTTTGGCAGATGACCAATCTTATCTCCCGAATAAGGTCTGCAGCGAATACCGATATTCTTGGTGTGAAATTCGATTGTTGGATATTCTCTGATTCAATTATCTTAGTTGTAGATACAGAGCGTTCTTGTCTGTTTTCTGGTTCTATAGAATTCTTTTTGGGTACGTGCTCTGTGATCATGGCCGACGCAATGAAACATCGCTTTCCGTTAAGAGGCGCTATAGGTGGTGGAGATTTTTTCAAGGATGGAGAACTGATGATTAGCTCGGCATTGGTTGATGCGGCACATTATGAAAAAGAACAAAACTGGCTAGGAGCAGTGCTGACACCAAATGCCATGGTTCTTGTAGAACAGGCAAAGGAAGCTGAGATTAAGCGCGAAGGCAAAACAAGCATTGATTTTTCGTCAGACAAGTACAACTCATTTATAAGATACGGCAAAATTCCTTGGAAAAATGGTGCAAATATTATACCCCATAGCGAATCGTGTTATTATCTTAAACCATTTCATATGGCAGACAAAGATTGGGCTTGGAAATATCTTCCTACCCATTTTAAGGATGAAGAAGGAAAGATTAATAATAGTGATTGCTTATATGGGTAAGGATGAACGAATAAACCTATAGATCGTGATGCAACTGTGTCACCTCCATACTTAATTATATGCGATGTTCTAATAAGCGTCATTCTGCTGCGCAGTTGCAGAATGACGCTTGAAGAACGGAGCCGCTGAGCTCGCCTATGGCGATTCAATCATATCTTCGTAGTCTTTTTCCTATCGGAAGGTGTATGAGTTAG